>Ga0100377_1000229_pt1 | contig 45729 bp, 30 predicted proteins | sample CryGeymeta201501_FD_83664 | JGI IMG/M metagenome (GOLD analysis project Ga0100377, IMG submission 83664) | Groundwater microbial communities from Crystal Geyser aquifers in Utah, USA - Crystal Geyser metaG 2015-01 | ecosystem: Environmental > Aquatic > Deep subsurface > Groundwater | place: USA... | reverse complement strand
CACAAACACCAACAACGGCACCACAAACACCAACAACGGCACCACAAACACCAACAACGGCACCACAAACACCAACAACGGCACCTGCGAGCCTCCAGACGCGTGCCCTTGCGTTGACGACCTCGGCTGTCCAGAAGCCGAGCGCTGCATGGACGGCAGCTGCGTGCCCCGGCTCTGCGAGCCCGGCGACCTCCGCTGCGCCGACACCCGCACCGCCGAACGTTGCAGCGACGACGGCGTCCGCTGGGTGAGCGCGCCGTGCGACGCCAGTGAGAGCTGCCAGACGAACACGTGCGTCCCCGACTACCGCTGCGAGCCCGGCCAGCCCACCTGCACCCCCGCCGGACTCGCTGGCACCTGCACCCCCGAGGGCGACGCCGTCGTCGATGCCACACCCTGCCAGGACCCCGACGCCGTCTGCGACGAAGGCGTGTGCGTCAGCCTGTGCGAACGGCACGCCCGAGGTGTCCAGCTCGAACGCTCCAACCTCGGCTGCGAGTTCTGGAGCGTCCTGCTCGAGGGCTCCCCCGTCCAGGCCCCCGCCATCGCCATCGTCAACCCCTCGGACGCCGACATCTCCGTCACCGTGCGCGACTCCTACGCGCGCCCCGCACAGACCGTCGCCGAGGCCAACATCGCGGGCGTCATCGTCCGCTCCGCCATCTACGATGACCACGGCGGCGCCCTCGGCCCCCTGCCCACCACCCTCGACGACATCCTCGTCCCGCCGCGCGGCTCAGCCGTCTTCCTCCTGCGACGCGCACGACCGCTCGGCCTCGACACCTCCGTCCGCAGAGGCCTCGTCAACGCCTGGCAGATCGTCAGCTCCGCGCCCGTCGCCGCCCTGCAGTTCGGCCCCTGGTGCTGCTCCAGCGTGACCAACGCCGACGCCTCCCTCCTGCTCCCGCGCCGCGACGACGCCCTCGAACACATCGTGCTCGCCCCCGCCAACGGCTACATCACCGTCCTCGGCATCGAGCACAACACCCAACTCCTCGCCACTCCCGCCTCGGTCGAGCTGCGCAACCCCTCCATCGAGGCCGCGCCCGACCTGCTCGGTGAGATCTTCACCCGGCTTTCCTCCTACGATCAGCTCCACCTCCAGCCCGCCCGGAGCAACGAGGCCAACGCCGTCGATCTGACCGGCACGCGCCTCCTGTCCGACCAGCCCGTCCTCGTCTTCGCCGGCCACATCGAGTCGCGCGTCCCCGTCGACACCCTCGCCACCGACCACCTCGAGGAGCAGATCCCGCCCCCCGAAGGCTGGGCCACCCGCTACGTCGTCGCCCCGCCCCCCTGGCGCTCCGCCGACCTCCTCGCCTCTCAGGAGCGCGTCTACTACAAGCTGCTCGCCGGCAACGCCGATGTGCGCGTCCACTTCGATCCGCCCATGACCGAGCTCGCCGACGCAGGCCCCTACACCGACTCTGGCGTCCCGGACTGCGCCGACCGACTCGACGCCCAGGGCGTCCTCACCCTGCCCGCAGCCACGCACTGCGAGTTCGGGGCGCGCCAGGCCTTCGTCGCCGAGGGCGACGCGGCCTTCCTCATCGGCGCCTTCCTCACCGGCGCCGCCAGCGTCTCCACCAACAGCACCCCCTCGGGCGACCCCAGCTTCTTCCTCTGGCCCGGCGTCGAGAACCACCTGCCCGCGCACCACTTCATCGTGCCGCCCACCTTCGACGCCCTGTACGCCGTCGCGGTCGTCCCCACCTCCACCGACCTCCTCCTCGATGATCAGCCCGCCGCGCCCCTCACCCGCGACACCATCCCCCGATCAGGTTTCGACCGGGTCGTCATCGCGCTGCAGCCCGGTGCCCACCACCTCGCGAGCTCCGACCAGACCCTGTTCGGCGCCGTCGTCGTCGGCTACGCCGACTTCGTCTCGATCGCCTTCCCCGCCGGCCTGCGACTGACCCCGTAGCCCCTGCTCAGCCGTTGTGCCCGAGCCCCATTGACGACCGACCCCTGCTCTTTCTATCCTTCAACGTCCTTCAGCATCGCTCCACCCGGCCAGTGCACCCCACCAAGGAGAACGCACCGTGACACCTCGCCGCCACGCCTCCCGACTCTCCGCGATCGCCGCCGTCGGCCTCCTGGCCGTGCTGGCCTCGCTCGCCACCGAGACCAGGCCCGCCCACGCCACAGGCTTCGTCATCCCGGACAACGGCACCAAGTCCGTCGGCCGAGGCGGCGCGTACATGCTCGGCGCCACAGGGCCCGAGGTCATCTACTACAACCCGGCCCTGCTCACCCGGCTCAAGGGGTTCCAGCTCACCCTCGACCTCAACATCATGGATCTGGACGCCAGCTTCGCCCGCTCGGGCGAAGACCCGACGACCGGTGAGCCCTTCCCCCTCATCGAGAACGAGTTCGACGGCATCCCCTGCTGCGGCGTCTTCCCCGCACCGATGCTGTTTGTCTCCCACGACTTCGGCCTCGACAACTTCGGCTTCGGCTTCGCGGTCTACGGGCCCAGCGCCGTCGGTGCCCGCCAGTTCCCCCTCGACGGCGCCATGGAAGGCGACCGCCGAAGCCCGAGCCGCTACATGCTCATCGAGGCCGAGATCCTCGAGATCTACTACACGCTCGCCGCGGCCTGGCAGGTTCAGGGCTTCCGCGTCGGCATCTCGGCGCAGCTCGCGCAGCTCCTGCCCACCTTCAAGCTCGCTATCCACGCCGACAACCTCACACAGCCCGAGGCCGAGAACCCCGACTTCCAGGCCATCACCACCCTCGAGACCTCCGGCTTCTCGCCCACCGGCATCATCGGCATCGCCTACGACGTCAACACCTCCCTGTCCTTCGGGCTCACCTTCCAGAAGGGCGTCGACTTCGAGACCGAGGGCACCATCAACCTCGAGTTCCCCGCCAGCCTCGACTTCGCAAACCCCAAGCTCACCAACGACAAGACGAAGTTCAGCGTCTCCGACGCCGACGTCCTCCGCCTCGGCGCACGCTACGCCCACATCGACGGCGACCGCGAGCTCTTCGACGTTGAGCTCGTCGCCACCTGGGAGCGGTGGAGCCGCAACAAGGAGTTTCTCATCGAGCCCGAGGGCAGCGTCTCCGTCTTCGGCACCGACGTCCCCCTCGACCCCATCCACCAGGCCAAGAACTGGCAGGACGCCTACAGCGTGCGCCTCGGTGGCGACGTCCCCATCGTCGACTGGCTCACCCTGCGCACCGGTGGCTTCTACGAGACCAGCGCCATCCCCTCCGAGCGCACCCACCTCGACTTCTTCTCGTTCGACCGCTTCGGCACCGGTCTCGGCGCCACCTTCCACGTCTGGCAGCTCGACATCGACGCCGGCTACATCCATATCTTCGAGGCCGAGCGCACCGTCACCGACGGCGCCGTACTGGCCGAAGCCCCCATCAACACCAACCCGCGCCCCGTCGTGAACAACGGCACCTACAAGGCCAGCTACGACACCTACAGCGTCGGCGTCACCTACCGCTTCGGCGACGACAAGAACATCGCCAGCCGACCCGCGATCACCGACCTCTGACCGCCGACGACACGAGCGCCAGACCGCACTTGCATCCCCTGCGTCTGGACGCTATACCTCGTTCGGGCCACCGCGCGAGGTCGGCCCCACGAACGCTCATCCACGCTCCGCTCTGCCGGAGGGCCTGGCCGGCAGCTCCCTCGACACGCAACGACCCGCAACAGGTCCACCGACAGCTTGCATCGACCGGTAACAGCCCTGACGCGCTACCACGCGCGGCCTGAGCGACGAGCCCTGACGGTGCACACTGACGAGACAGACCTTGACGGCAGCGAGGCCAGGCTCACTCGTGTCATCTCCCGACCACACCCCCAAGACCGACGACGCGCCCTCGCCACAGGACGCCGCACCGGACACCGCGACCACCAAACGCCCCGGCCTCGTGCCTGCGGACGTCCTCACCGCCGAACAGGATCGCCAGAGCCGGCCCGACATCGACCGCCACGATCCCATCGAGCGCGCCCGCCTCCACCGCGCCCCGGGCCGCGCCGAGCGCAAGCAGCGCTCCGACCTCGGCCGCAAGCAGCGCCGCAAGACCGCGCGCAAGGAGAGCGTCATCGTCGGGCTCGACAAGGCCGCGATCGTCTGCGCGATCCTGGCCGTCGTCGCCGCACCCCTCGCCATCGGCGGCGTGCACATCCAGACCATCGGCCTGATCGCCTCCGTCGCGTCGCTGAGCGCGGTGCTCACCCTCGTCAGCGCCTGGTGGTCGGGTGGCCGGATCCGCCTCGGACTGCCTGGCGTCGCGCTCCTCGGCCTGGCCGCCTTCAGCTTCGCCCAGTCCCTACCCCTGCCCACAGTCCTCGTCGAGACGCTCTCGCCAACGCTGATGGAGTGGTTCCGCTACGCCTGGGGCTCCACCCATGGGCAGATGCCCCGCGCGCTGCCGCTGGCGCTCAACGTCGCCGAGTCGGTGCGCGGTGGCTTCGCCCTGCTGGCCTGCTTCGGCGTCTACCTCACCGCCGCCAACGTCGACGACACCGACGACCGGCTCGGCCAGCTGCTCACCGTGATCCCTGTCGTCGGGATCCTGCTCGTCGCCATCGGCCTCGCCCAGCGCGCCCTCGGCTCCGACGCCCGCCTCTTCTTCTACCATCCCTCCCAGGTCGACGGCGTCCCCTTCTTCGCCGCCTCCTTTGTCAATCCGAACCATCTCGCCGCTTTCCTCGGAATGGCCGGATTTGTCCCGCTGGCCTTGCCGATGAACGGCGAAGCGAGGTTCAACAGATCAGTGCACATCCTGCTGTTTCTGGCGTGCTCGGCCGGGATGTTCATGACCTTGAGTGGGAACGCCATCGTCGCGTGGATCATCGCCCTGAGCAGCCTCGGCATCATGACCTGGCGACGACAGCTCCGCGGCCAGTTCACCCCGATGTTCCTGCGCGTCGGCCTCGTCGCCGTCGTGGGCGTCGCGCTCTTCGCCGCCTGGGCCGCCTTTGGCGGCTCGCTGGAGTTCCTCGCCCGTCAACAGGGCGTCGCCTGGGTGCTGCCGACCACGCTGTGGGATCAAGCGAACACGACCATCGCCGCCTTCCCCATCGCGGGCGTCGGCCGCGGCGGCTTCGGCGACGCTGTGGCCACGCTCGGCGGTGACGCCCTCACCCAGCGCTACACCTACGTCAACAACGGCTTCCTCCAACTCCTAGTCGATCACGGCGTGGTGGCCGGCTCGCTCTACGCCGCCGCCATGGTCACCTTCGTGCTCTCCATCGGCCTGCGGCCCCGCTACAAGACGTGCCACTTGCCGATCGTCACGGGTCTGTTCGCCACCTTCGTCTTCGTCGGCTTCGAATCCCTCGGCAGCTTCAGCCTCGAGATCCCCGGCGTCGCCGTCCCTGGAGCCCTCCTGCTTGGCATCGCCACGCGGGTCACCCGATACGAGCCGCTCCTGCCCCAGCTCCTCCGCCACCTCAAGCGGCGCCTTCGCCCCGATGCGACCATCGTGACACCCCGGCAGCGCGCCTCGTCCGCCACCATGCGCCGCATCGCCATCACGGCCTCCACCGCCCTCCTCTTCGTGCTCGCCACCGCTACCGCACCCACCGCCTTGCAGTGGGCGAGCGGTCAACCCGAGGAGGAGCTCCGCGCCATCGCACGCACCCCCGCCCCGCTCCCCGAGGAGGTCGATCGCACCATCCAGGCCGCGCTGGCCTGCCGCCCCGCCAGCAGCAACGTCCACCTGGCCGCCGCCGTCGCCCAGAAGGCCGCTGGCGACGACCTCGCCGCAGCCGCCGCCCTCGAACGGGCCATCTTCTTCCGACCCTCCAACCCTTCGCCCCACCTCCTGCGCGCCCGCATCCTCTTGACCGCAGGCCAACCCGATGACGCCGTGCGCTCCTTCGCCCGCGCCATCGAGCTCGCCGCCCGCACCGGCGGCACCGGCCAGCTCGCCATCGCCCTCGAGATCGCCCGGAAGGTCGACGATCCCACCCGCGCCGTCTCCATCCTCCCCGACGACCCCGCCTTGTGGGACCAGCTCCTGACCGGACTCATCGACGCCCACCAGAGCGCCCGCGCCCGAGACATCGCCACGGCCCTCCTGGCCCGCTTCCCCTCCGTCGACCGCGCCGCCATCCCGCTCGCCGCGCTCGCACGCATCGCCGCCGATCAGGGCCAGTGGGCCGACGCCCGCGACCTCGCCCAGCGCCTCCTCGAGCTCGAGCCGCCTCCCCCCGTCACCTTCGAGGTCCTCGCCCGAGACGCCATCGCCCAGGACCAGCCCAGGCATGCCCTCGAGCTCGCAGACAAGGGCATCGAGGCCTATCCCCGCGACGTGGAGCTCCGCTTCATCGCCGCCTCCGTCCTCGTCATCGACCGCCAGACCCTCGGCTACGACAGCAACGACTCCGCCTGGAACACCCGCATCAGTGAGCACCTCCGCGCCCTCCGACCCCGATGCCTCAAGTCCCGCCACCTTCGCCACCGCTTCTACAAGCTCTCCGCACAGTACCTCTACGACACCGGACGCACCCAGAGCGCCGCCCGTGACCTCCGCGCCGCCATGGACGCCCAACCCGACGACCCCGAGACCCGACTCCTCCTCGCCCGCGTCCTCGAGGAGGACCGCGAGGACGATCAGGCCCTCGCACTCTACACCGACTTCGTCGCACGCTTCCCCGATCATCCCGACGTCGACATCGCCCGAAGCCGCGCGGAGGCCCTCAAGGGTCGCCTCGACCCGGCCCCCTGAGCCCCGCCGCTCGACCCGCCTGACCCCCGACACTTGACGATCTCGGTCGGCGTGGGCACTGTACAACGGCCAGGGTCTCGCGGCACGGCGTACGCGCGGAGCTCACACCTCCGCCCCCCGCCATGCCTGCCCCCCCTCAGAACGGCGGCCGGCTGCCTACCGCACCGCGCGTCGCCCACGGAGCTGCACCATGTCAGGCGATCCCACCAAGAGCACCAGCGTCCTGTTCGGACGCAAGCCCAGACGCTCGCCGTGGCTTCGGTTCAGTCTGAGCAATCCTGCCATCCAGGTCGTCCTCTTCAGCTTCTTCATGGTCAGCCTCGTGCTGCTCATGACCCGCACCATCGACCTCGTTGGAGGGCATGTCACCGAACGGAACGTCGGTGAGCCCGCTCAAGCCGACATCAAAGCCACGCGAGACTTCACCCACGTCGAAAAAGACACCGAAGCCACCCAGCAGAAGCGCGACGAGATCGCCAAGGCTATCCCCAAGGTCTACGACCACTACGCCGACAAAGAACCCGCGCGACGCGAGAGCATCGGCCTGGCCTTCGACGAGATCCGCGAGATCCTCCAGAGCGCCGAGATGGAGAAGCAGCGCGCCAAAATCGACCAGCCCGACGCTGACCCCGATGCGGGCGCCAACCCCGACAACATCGACCCCCAGCCCGCGGAGGCCGAGGTCCAGCTCACCCCCGACGAGCGCGTCCACATCGCCGAGACCTCCCGTGTCCAGTTCGATCAGGCCCTCCAGGTCATCGTCGCCGACGACCACTTCGCCTCGCTCGCCCGCGACGGCTTCTCGCCCGTGGCTGAGCTCGCCCTCACCCGCATCACCAGCTCGCTCCTGTCCCGTCACATCGTCCCCAACCGCCGCCTCCTCGAGCTCGAGGGACGCCGCGGCATCACCATCCGGACCATCCGCGACGGTCAGCCCGCCGGCGCCAAGCGCCGCTTCGACTTCGCCGAGTTCGTCGACGCCAACGAGATCCAGGACGAGATCACCCGCATCGCCCCCGAGCTCCTCGCCTCCATCCACGACGACGAGCTCCGAGACGCCATCATCGGCATCGCCACCAAGATCATTCAGCCCAACACCCTCTACAATGAGAAAGAGACCGAGATCGCTCGCACTACCGCGATGAACGAGGTCCCCGACCTCGTCTTCCAGAAACCCTTCAAGAAGGGACAGAACATCGTCGATCGCGGGCACATCATCACCCCGCAACACATCCGTATCATCCGCGAGATGGATGGAAAGCAGGATACCCGCTACTCCCGCGCGCAGGTCGTCGTCGGCACCGTCGTCATCAGCCTCATCCTCATGGCGCTCCTGTTCATCTTCGCCAGGCGATACCTCCCGCGCTTCGAGCCTCGACCCAAGGACCTCGTCCTGGTCGGCACTACCATCCTCTTTGTCATCCTCTCTCAGCAGGGACTCGGACAGCTCTTCGAGTCCCTCGGCAGCAACTGGACCGCCGAGGAGCTCGGCATCGTCCGGTGGGGGATCCCCATCGCGCTCGGCGCCATGCTCGTCCGACTCGTCCTCACCACCGAGATCGCGATCGTCTACGCCATCCTCGTGGCGCTCTTCCTCGGCATCGCCGCCGAGGAGTCGCTCACCTACGGGATCTACGCGTTCATCGCCTCAACCGCCGCCGCCGCCTCGGTGTCGCGGGTCAGCCACCGCATGGATCTCCTCGTGGCGGGCCTCGCCACCGGCGCCATCGCTGCCCTCGCCGCCGTCGCCATCACCCTGCTCGAGGGCGTCGACGACATCACCATCTACCTCGGCGCTGCCGCCGCCGCCTTCGGCGGTGGACTCGCCGCTGGCGTCCTCGTCTCGGCCATCCTCCCCGTCGTGGAGTGGATCTTCAACTACACCACCGACATCAAGCTCCTCGAGCTCGCCGACCTCAACCACCCCGCCCTGCGCGAGCTCTTCATGCGCGCCCCCGGCAGCTACAACCACAGCATCATGGTCGGCAACCTCTGCAAGGAGGCCGCCGAGGCCATCGGCGCCAATCCCCTCCTCGCGCGCGTCGGCGCCTACTACCACGACCTCGGCAAGGGCAAGAACCCCCACTACTTCGCCGAGAACCAGCGCGTCGGACACAACCCCCACGACAAGCTCAAGCCCAACATGTCCGCGCTCATCCTCAAGGCACACGTCAAGGACGGCCTCGAGATCGCCCGCCAATACGGACTCCCCCGCGAGATCCAGGACTTCATCGCCCAGCATCACGGCACCAGCCTCATCGCCTACTTCTACCACAAGGCCAAGTCCCTCGAAGACCCCTCCATCCCCGAGGTCGACGAGAAGGATTACCGCTACCCCGGCCCCAAGCCCCAGACCCGCGAGACCGCCATCTGCATGCTCGCCGACGGCATCGAAGCCGCCAGCCGCGCCATGCCCGAGCCCACCCACGACCGACTCGCTGGCCTCGTCCAGAAGATGATCAACAAGGCCTTCGCCGACGGGCAGCTCGACGAGTGCGACCTCACCCTCAAAGACCTCAACGCCATCGCCAGGGCATTCATCCACGTCCTGTGCTCCATGTACCACCACCGCCCCCAGTACCCCTCCGACAAGAAAGAGCGCTCCCGCACCAGCGGCAACCACCCCATCGCCCAACCCGCCCGCACCCGCTCCTCCGACGTCCACAAGCGTCCCCCACAGGCCGCACCGACCACCCAGCCCCCCCGCAACCACGAGACCGGCACCGGCCTGGCCCTCTTCGAAGACCGACTCGGAGACAACGACCCCGACGTCCTCGCCCTCAGCGCTGCCTCGAGCAGCGACAGCGCCGTCCCCGCCATCCTCAACAGCAGCTTCGAGACCGCACCCCACGAGGCCATCCCAAGGCGGCCCAGCGCCACCTTCACCGACAACCTCGACCCCAACACCGACCACGATCCCCTGGAGACCGCCCCACATGCCGCTGATCCTGATCCTGAATCCCCCGATGGAGACGACGACCTGGAGCCAACGGATCGACCAGAGCCGACTGACCCGACGCTTGACCAGCCTCTTCGACGCCTCGGGCTGTCCTGAAGACTCCGAGGCCACCCTCGTCCTCACCGACGACGAAGAGGTCCACGCCCTCAACAAGGAGTACCGAGACGTCGACAGCCCCACAGACGTCCTCGCCTTCTCCATGCTCGAGGGCGAAGACGCCGAGTTCGCCGGTCCCCTCCTCGGCGACGTCATCATCAGCGTCGAGACCGCCGAGCGACAGGCCGAGACTCAGGAGCACCAGCGACGCCTCGAGGAGCCCGAGGGCGCGCCCTGGACCCTCGACGATGAACTCGCCTTCCTCGCCATCCACGGCTTCCTCCACCTCCTCGGCCACGACCACTACGAGCCCGAAGAGGAAGCCGCGATGAAGGCCGAGGAGCAGAGGTTGTGGGCGATCGTCCGAGAGGCCTGATCCCCTCCATGGACCCCCTCGACCTCCTCCTCATCGCCTTCGTCGGCCTCGTCGCCGGCGCCATCAACACCGTCGCAGGCGGCGGCACCCTCATCACGCTCCCTGTCATGATCGTGCTCGGGCTGCCCCCCCACGTCGCCAACGGCACCAACCGCATCGGCGTCGTCGTTCAGTCCGCAGTCGCCTCCTGGCAGTTCCATAAGGAGAAGGCCCTCGATCTCCGACTCGCCGTGCGCCTCATCCTCCCGGCCTGCATCGGCGCCATCCTCGGCGCGAACCTCTCTCTCGATCTCGACGAGGCCGTCTTCAAGAAGCTCGTCGCCGTCCTGATGATCCTCGTGCTGACCGTCATGCTCGTCCGCGAGCTGCCCACGTTCAAGCGCAGGAGGGCCGAGCGCGACGAGGACGCCAGACCCACCCCGCTCTGGATCCAGATCTCCGTCTTCGCCGCCATCGGCTTCTACGGGGGCTTTCTTCAAGCGGGCGTCGGCTTCTTCCTGCTGGCCGGCCTCAACCTCGTCAGCGACCTCGATCTGGTCAAGGCCAACGCCATCAAGGTGATGCTCGTCTTCGCCTACACCGCGCTCGCCATCCCCGTCTTCGTCTGGCACGGACAGATCGACTGGCTCGCCGGAGGCGCACTCGCCGCCGGCTCCATGCTCGGCGGCTGGCTCGGCACGAAGATGACCGTGTCCTGGGGGCCCCTGTTCGTCCGCATCATCCTGCTCTTTGTCGTCCTCGCCTCCTCGACCCACCTCCTCGGTCTCTGGTAGCCACAGGCCAGCTCCCTCCACACCAACAGCCCCGCGGCCACTGGCCGCGCGGGACAAGCAGGGGACAGGCGGCGCCCCAAACGAAACGAGGGGCACCGCCTCAGCGATGCCCCTCGTGTCCACGCTCCAGCGCGACGGCCTACTTCTTCTTCGTCGGCTCCACGTACTTGATCAGCTTGAAGTCCGAATCCCCCATCTTCGAGGTCACGAACACCCGCACAGGCATGCGCGCCTCGTCGTCGGTCAGGTGGATGGTCGCGAAGTAGTAGCTCGCCTGCTGAACCTGCAGCGCTGGCGCGAGCCGCTTCTTCGCCGTCCCGTTCCACCTCGACGTCAACACCTCGCGCTCGATGTCCAGCTTCACCGCATCGAACGTCTTGAGCTGCGTCCACGCCTTCTCACGACCCACCACCTTGATGTGCAGCCGAGACAGCTTCCACCCGTCGTAGACGTAGAAGTCGTAGACGTCACCGTCCTTGAGCGGCTTCGTCCTCAGCTCGTACAGCCAGCTCAGACCGTCGTGGATCTCGCCTGGAACGGCGCGCTTATAATGGTACTCCTTCTTGTCCGCCACCCGCGTCACCTCGGCGGTGAACTGGCCGGGCTGATATCGCACCTTATAGATCCGCTCCTTGCCATCCTCGCGGATGATCTTGTCAGCCTTGATCGGGCGCAGGCTCCGGGGGTCCACGTAGGTGTCGGCGTTGTCGTCGACCGGGTAGCTCTTGGCGAAGAAGCCGTGCGTGATCGCCTTGGCCGAGATCGGCACGTACGACACGCCCTTGGCATTCTTGACCTCACCCGCACGCAGCGAGGCCCGCGCCGCCTCCGCGCCGTTCACCTCGACCGAGTAGTAGAGCTCCTCACCCTGCCACGCAAACTGCTCGGCCTTGACAGGCTGCGCCTGCGCACGCGCCGACATACCCGGCATGCAGATCGCGAGCACCGCCACCGCAGCAAGCATCGGCCCTGAGATCACACGCCACAGCCTGAACGCCTCGAACTTCACGCTGGCCTCCTTCCACTTGCTTCGTCGTCCGAACACCCATCGCCGATGGTCGTCGCCATCGACCGCCAACCACCGACCTCGCCGGAACCGCGCGCCGGCCACCATCGTCCATACAGCCCTGGAAGGATGGCTCCGCTGAGGCAATTTAATTCGACTCGGAGCCAGGCCAGATGAGCCATCGCCTCAGCGGAGCATGCTCGCACAGACGGCCTGCCCGAAGCCGGCATTCAATCGCACCATAAATTTCTTGCCTCACTCCGCGATCCCCCGAAGCACACCGGCCACGTCCTCGGCATCGGCGTGCTCCAGCTCCACGACGTGAATCCCCCCTCGTTCACCTGGCCGGTCCAGCGCCTCGATCACCTCCATCAGCCGCGCGAACGAACCGTCCGTCGCCACCACGATCAAGGCGTTGCGCTGCGACCACGTCACGATCCGGACCCCTGGCCCCCCCACCTTCTCCAACAGCGGCGCAAGCTCCACCGCCGACGCGCTGCCCAGCTCCACCAGCCGCGTCGTGGCCTCGCCCCGACGCCCTGGCCCTGCCTCCAGACGCCCCCCGTGCGCGTCAGCAAACTTTGTGATCTTCCAGAACGCCCCCGCGCGCACCATCGTGAGCCCGTTGGCGATCAGCGCCGTCTCGAACACGCGACGCGCCTCGACGATCGAGACCGGCCGCGTCGCGTACACCGTCAGCGGGTGCGACGCATCCAGGTCCCCCGCGATGATGTAGTTCTCTCCCAACAGCGTCGAGAAGTACTGCACCACGTCCACCATCGGCGCGGCGTGGAAGTCCAACGTCACGCGCCGGGCCGCGGGCTTGCCGGCCGAGTTCGCCTGCGCGCGCGCCTCCGGCGCGGTGAGGCTGACCAGAAGCCCGAAGCATCCCACCAGGAGTGCCCGTGCCCACTTCACCTTGACGAACCATCGGATCGAACCCATCCCTTGAGCCTCCGCAGCTACACACCCTCAGAGCAACGTCACAGACACGCCCCTGCATCCCGCGACCTTCACACAAGGCGTGTCAGACCCGCCGCGTGAGGCTATGCTGTGGCCCCGGCGACGCCACGACGCCGACACCGCGCCTGGAGGGCTCGACCCATGTTGATGATGACACGCGACGTCTACCTTGACCACAACGCCACCACGCCCCTCGATCCCGAGGTCCGCAAGGCGATGGCCCGCGCCCTCGAGCGCACCTGGGGCAACCCCTCCTCCCTCCACCGACACGGCCGCGCCGCCCGTGGAGCTGTCGAAGACGCGCGGCTCATCATCGCCAGCACCCTCGGCTGCGAGCCACGGCAGCTCTACTTCACCTCGGGGGGCACTGAGGGAAACAACACCGTCCTCAAGGGCGTCTTCGCCGCCGCCGGGGCCGGACACATCATCACGACGGCCATCGAGCACGACTCGGTCCTCGGGGCGTGCCAGCAGATCGAGGCGCTCGGTGGCCGCATCACCCGCATCCACGCCCAGCCCGACGGGAGAGTCCGGCCCCAGCACATCACCGACGCCCTCACCGACGACACCCTCCTCATCTCGGTGATGCACGCCAACAACGAGACGGGGGCCATCCAGCCGCTGGCCGAGATCGCCCACATCGCCCGACTCGCCAACGTCCCGCTGCACGCCGACGCCGTGCAGACCTTCGGCAAGCTCCCCTTCGATGTCGACCAGCTCGGCGTCGAGTTCCTCACCCTGAGCGCCCACAAGATCAACGGGCCCAAAGGCGCCGGCGCCCTGTTCTGGCGCGGCAACACCCCCTGGCACCCACTCCTGTTCGGTGGTGGCCAGGAGCTGCACCTGCGCGCCGGCACCGAGGGCATCCATCAGATCGTCGGCCTCGGCAAGGCCTGCGAGCTCGCCGTCCAGAAGCGCGCCTCCGAGGCCGCAAGGCTCGCCGACCTCCGCCACACCTTCCTCGACGACCTCCGCCGACTCGCGCCCGACCTGCGGGTCAACGAGGCTTCACCCCCCTTCCAACTCGCCAGCACCCTCAACCTCACCTTCCCCGGCCGCGACGGCATCCGCCTGCTCGCCGGCCTCGACTGCTACGAGATCTCCGTCTCCATCGGGTCGGCCTGCACCGCCGAGCAGATCGTGCCCTCACACGTCCTGATCGGCATGGGCATGCCCGCCGCCGAAGCCCTCTCGTCCATCCGCATCAGCATGGGGCGCACGACCACGCGGGCCGACCTGCGCTACACGATCAAGGCCTTCGAGCGCGTCCTTGAGAGCGACCCCGCCGGCTTCTCCTACCTGGACGCCGAGCACCTCGACGCGGCGAGGATCCGCTCGGACGCCACCTGGCTCATCGATCTCCGCTTGCCCCACGAGCGCCTGCTCGACGCCACCATACCGGGCGCCACCGAGCTGTCCTACCTGGGCTTCGATCGCGCCATCAAGCGCATCCCCCGCGACCGAGAGGTCATCCTGCTCTGCGACTCCGGCCAGATCTCCACCGCGGCGGGCTATCGCCTCGCCATGGCCGGCCACCCCAACGTGCGCGCGGTCTTCGGAGGCTACCAGGCCTGGCGAGGCCGATACCCTCAGCTCCTCGAAGAGCTGCGACGCTGACCAGACCTCCGGCGCCGACCGCTCACGGGTCGAGGCCCACCGAGAACATGCGGTCCAGATCCCCGCGGTCGTAGCAACGGAACGCCGTCAGCGTATGTGTCCGAACGATGTGTGGCACACGGGCCATCTCCGCGTTCACCACCTCGTTGAGCCGATCGGGCGACTCGACCCGCAGCAGCACCACCATGTCGTAGCTCCCCGCGGTCGAGTACACCTCGCGCACCCCCGCAATCGCCAGCAAGGCCTGCGCTACACGATCGAGACAACCGCGCTCCACCTCCATCAAGATGATCGCTTGCAGCATGCTCCGCTCCCACTGTGACCGGCTCCGTGACGCGCCGACCGCCGTGGGATTGACGGAGCCGGCCGTTGGTCGTAGCCTCCGGTCGTTGACTGCCTCGCGCGACACCGCCCTCGGCGGTGGCCGATCTGACCCTATATCCCATGGGTGGTGCGATGTCGAAGCCACAACTCTTGACCGCGTGCGGGGCGCTCATCCTCACGCTCCTGATGACCTCAGCAGCCCAGGCACAAAGCGGCCCTGTCGTCGCGGAGCCGCGCACGCCGGACGCCAGCGTCCACGCCAGCGCCGACACCCCTGGCAGCTCCGATGCCGCGCCCGCCCGCCCGCTCCGCTACCTCCTCGTCGGCGACTCCATGGCCTGGGCCATCGGCCTTGAGCTCGAGCCCCTGATCGAGGCCCGTGGCGACCACTTCACGTACAAGAGCAAGATCAGCGCGTCCATCCGCGGCTGGTCCTCCGGCAAGCACATCCGCGAGCAGATCAAGCGCTACAAGCCCGACGCCGTCATCATCGTGCTCGGCACCAACGAGTCCCAGATCCCCTATCCAGCCCACCTGGAGACGCCCATCGGCAGGATCATCGACGCCGTCGGCCACCACGCGTGCTACTGGATCGGGCCACCCACCTGGCGCGGAGGCGGAGCCGACACCGGCGTCGTCGCCCTGCTCGCCAGGGCCGATGACCGGTGCCACTTCTTCGATTCCATGCCGCTCGACCTCGAACGGCGCCCCGACAAGATCCACCCCAGCCGCGCCGGCTCGAAGGCCTGGGCCGAGGCCATCCTGCGCTGGCTCGACGAGCACCCGCCCACCGCAACCCAGCAGCCCATCCCCGCGCCCTGAACCCACGCCTCACCCCCGCCGAATCGTCAATACCTTGACGCACTCTGCAGTGACACCGTCAAACAATTGACGCACGTCAAAGTATTGACGCATCCGCCGCGCCGCGACGCCACCACCGCCCCCCGCCCACACGCCACGCAACCAACCTGCTCCGATTCAATGCGGTTGGCTCGCCGTGTGCACTCGCCACTCATCAGCAAACGCTGCACGGACAACCCACGGTCTCTCTCCCCCCATGTCAACCCGCGAGGGTGGCCTGGCGGACCTTCTCCATCGGAAGGTCCATCTCGGTGGATTCACCCACCGCGGCCAGCCACTCCAGGTAGACAGAGGGCTCGAGCGTTCCCACCAACGCTCCCGGCGTCAGCTGGTCCAGCCAACGCTCGCCTTCCTCCACCCGACCCAGCACACACAAACCCACCCCGAGATTCGCTACACACAGCGCCAACACCTGCGGCTCGTGCACGCCTGCGGCGAGCGCGTGGCCGCGCTGCAGAGCCTCGACCCCCGCCCTGTCGCCACTGCACACCTGCAGCAGCCCGAGCAGCGAGCTCACCGCCGCCGCCTCCGCTGGCGTCACCTCCAGCCGGCTGTCCAGCACGTGCCGCAGCATCCTCGCCGAAGCCGACAGCTCCCCATCCCACGACGCCACCAGCGCCAGATTCCACATCAGCTCGGCCATGCCCCAGGATGACCCCACCTCATCCTTCAGCCGGCGCGCCTCGCGGAACATCCCGCGCGCCGCCTCACGCTGGCCCCGATTGATCGCCAGGATCGCCCGGTGGGTCAGACAGATGCTCGACATCAACCGATCGCCCACGGCCTGCAGACTGTCCAGCCCTTCCTGGAACGTCGCGTCCGCCTCCTCGTACCGGCGGTTGAAGCTCAACACCAGGCCGAGGTTGCTCAGCCCGTTCGCCACCGAGTACGCCGCCCCCATCGCACGGAAGATCGCCAGGCTGCGCCGCAGATAGTGCTCCGCCCGCTCGAAGTCCCCCCGGCTCAGCGCGTGCAGCCCCAGGTGGTTGAGCACCTGGCCGATCCCGCGCTGGTCGGCGATGCCCTCCTTCAGATCCAGCGCCCGCGCCAGATACGCCTCGGCGACCGCATTGTCGCGACGCTCGACCGCATGAAACCCCAGCTCGCACAACGCGTCGCTGATCCCCTGGACGTCTCCCACCACCTCGAAGTGCTCCAGCGCCTCCTGCTGATGCGAAACCGCCAGCTCCGTCTCCCCCGACCGACGGGCCAGCTCGCCGAGGTGCAACAACGTGCGCCCCAACACCGTCGGCTCAGTCACCGAGTCCAGATGCGCCTCGATCTCCCGCGCCGCCAGCACACAGCTCTGCAGGTCGCCCGAGCGGCTCGCCACCTCCGACAGCACCACCAGCGACTGCACCAGCTGCGTCATGTCTCGAAGGTCGCGCGCGAGCTCGCAGCTCGCCTCCACCAACGGACGCGCGCTCCCCAGCCGATGCTGCAACAGCAGCACCCGCGCCCGGCCCCGGTGAGCCACGATCTGCTCGTGCAGCAGCCCCCGGGTGCGCGCCTGCTCGGTGACCAGGCGGTAGTAGTCCTCCGCGGGCCCCAGCTCGCCCAGGCTCTCGCTCAGCTCCCCTAGCGCGCTCCAGGCCTCGAGCTCCAGCATGACGTCGGCCGAAGCGTCCCGAGACAAGCTGCGCAGCAGCTCCACATAGCTCTCCCGCGCCCGGCGACGCTCCATCGCCGCCCGTGCCTGCCGACCGGCCCGCAGCAGGTGCCGCCGATAGGCGTTCACCTCCCCAGCCCGCTCGAAGTGCGTGGCGATCTCGCGATACGGCGCCGTGTCCCCCGTCGCCTGCGCATAATCCAGCTTCGCCTCCGCCGCCCGACGATGCCAGCGCGACGCGGACTTCATATGCTCCACCTCCCGCAGCAACGCCTCGCGGACGAGCACGTGATCGAACTGCACCGTCGCCGTGGGACCATCCAGGCGGACCAGCCCCTCCCCGGACAACACCGCGAGCTCGGATCGAACGCGCGTCGCTCCCTCCGAGCCCGCCGCGTGGCCGAGCGCCAGCTCCAGCAGCGCCAGCGGCACCCGCTGCCCCAGCAGCGCCAGCCACTGCAGCAGCGTCTTCAGACCCGGGATCTCCGCATGGCGAGACACGGCATCCTCGATCCGGCGACCCAACAGATCCAGCACGTCATCCGGAACCCAGGAGGCGCCCTCCTGACCCTCGGTGCGCACATCGTACAGCTCCCCCAACCGGACCAACGCCCCGGAGCTGTGCAGAAACCTCATGATCTGAAGGACATACAGCGGGTTGCCGTCGCTCAGCGCATACACACGGCTCTTGAGCTCGTCACTGGTCGGCAACAGCGCGTCCACGAACGCATCGCACCGCTCCTGCGATAGCCGCTCGAGCGGCACCTCACGCACCAGAGGCCCCGTCATGCGCGACAGCAGCGCCTTTGCGTCCGGATTGCCCACCACCACGTCCGAGCGACCCACCAGCGCGATCCCGATCGTCCCCGACGCGCCCTCCACACGGGGCGCCATGGCCACGTGCTCCACAAACAGGCACGTCGCGAACGACATGTGCTCGGCGTCATCGAGGATGAGGACCGTCGGCGTCACCCGACCGAACGCCTCCAGCAGGCGACCCAGCCCCGCCACCAGCCGCGAGGGACGCTGAGCCGCCTCCGCCGCCTCCGCCGTCGTCGGCTCGGCCGCCTCCATGCGCTGGCCAAACAGAAACGACTCCACCTCCTCGCCCGCATCCCCCGACTGCGCGCTCCCGCGCCATCGACTCACGAAGCTGCGAGGCAGCGCCTGAAGGATCGCCTCCCGCACCGGCTCGAGCGGATGCCGGGGCGATGGACGGCACGAGCTCATCCCCATCGTGATCGGGACCGTCCCCACGCCCGCTGCCCCCCAGATCTGCCAGCGCTCGATCAGCCGGGACTTGCCGGCCCCCGGCTCCCCGAAGCAGGTCGCCAGCCGAGGCGCCGTGCCCGCGTTCAGCTCCCGCAACCACCGCTGCAGCGCCGCGAGCTCCGGCTCCCGGCTGAACGCATCCCGGTTGAGCGGGATCTCATCATCGCCAGGTCCACCGCCTGCCGCGGGCAGCGGCGCGCCCGTTCGAGGGCTCGAGGAGCCCCCCTCCGCCCCCTCTGGACGCCGATCCGGCGCCGCCTCCCGACGAACCTGCCGGGTCGGCTGGGTGCTGCGCTCGGTCACCGGTCCAACCTGTCCGGCGAAGCCGACCACGATCGGTTCCCCCGAGTGCCGCGCCGCCAGCACCGCCTCCAGCAGCGCGCCCGCGTTCGGGTAGCGCGCCTTCGGATCCTTCCGTGTGCAGACGGCGATCACATCGCCGAACCCGTGCCGCGACAGCTCGGGAGGTAGCTGCGGCACCGGGTCGTTGAGCTGCGCCCGCATCACCTTCAGCCGGGTCTTGCCTTCCACGGGCAACAGCCCCGTCACCGTCTCAAAGAACAGCAAGCCCAGCGCGTACACGTCCGTCGCTGGCGTCACATCCTCGCCGCAGACCTGCTCCGGCGCCATGTACATCGGCGTGCCGAAGACCTTCCCTTCAGCCGTCAGCCGACCGCCCACCGCGTCGCTCCAGGTCATCGCCTTGGCGAGCCCGAAGTCCAGCACCTTGACGTAATCCACGTCGCCATGCATCTCGCATAACAAGATGTTGTCCGGCTTCAGGTCGCGGTGAACGATCCCGTGCTGGTGGGCCTCGGCGAGGCTGCGACACACCTGGGTAAAGACATGCCCACCGCGCTCACTGCCCAGGCCCGCCTTGTCGGTGATCTCTTTGCCCAGCGAGCGCCCCTCGACCAGCTCCAGCACGATGTACAGCAGCTCGTCCTCGGTCTGCCCGTAGTCGTAGAGGGTGACCGTGTTCGGGTGGCACAGCTGGCTGATGTGCAGCGCCTCGCGCCGAAACCGCTCCACGTTGCGCGGATCGCGCACCAGCTCAGGTGCCATGCACTTCAACGCCACATCGCGACCGATCGACAGCTGATGGGCGCGGTACACCGTACCAAAGCCACCTTTGCCGAGCTCCGACAGGATCCGGTACCGCCCCGAGATCACATCTCCGGGACGAGGTAGGCGAGGGCCGCTTGTAAGGCTGGGTTGGGACACGGGCTATCCGGGCGTCGCGCGGCACCGCTGCGCAGGATCGTCGCAGCGAGAGAAACCCGCATTCTGGTCCGACCTCCATCCGCTGTCAACCATCCTCGCCCGGCGCGCAGCGCGGTCACCACGAGCACGCCTTCGAGCGCGCCCCCCAGGCCGATGCACACGCCAGCGCTGGACATCGCCCCGCCCCGCTGCTAGAACCTACCCCCGTCCGACGGATCCTAGGGGTTCAAGCGCCGTGCTCACCGGGGTCCGCGACCCTCACGACGCCCTCCGACGAGGTCTTCCAACGGACGCGCCACGCGCCGTTCACAGAGCGCTCGACGCCTGGCATGACCGACGCACGCCGCCCCGCGACGAACACCGATCTCCGCCAGGCTCCCCCGATACCCCCTTGAACCCCCTCCCCTGGCAGCTCGGCTCCAGCGGAGGCGCCCTCCTGCAGGCCCTGTCATGCTCATCCTCATGGAAAACCAGGCCACCGAGGCCCAGATCCAGGCCGTCTGCCAGCGCATCGAAGCGCTCGGCTTCAACCCCCACGTCATGCCCGGCGCCACCAGCACCGCCGTCGGCGTGACAGGAAACACCGGCCCCATCGGCGAGGACCCGTTCACCGCCATGCCCGGCGTCGCGAGGCTGATCACCGTGACCCGTGGCTTCAAGCTGGTGAGCCGGGAGTTCCGCTCCGACCTCGTCGGCCGGGACACCCGCGTGCAGGTCGGCCCCGACCCCGACGCCGCCTTCGGCAACGGCACCTTCGGCCTCATCGCCGGCCCCTGCTCCGTCGAGAGCCAGGAGCAGATCCTGGCCGCCGCCCATGCCGTCAAGCGCACCGGGGCTCGATTCCTCCGCGGCGGCGCCTTCAAACCCCGCACCAGCCCCTACGCCTTCCAGGGACTCAAGGAGGACGGCCTCAAGCTCCTGGCCGAGGCCCGCGACGCCACCGGCCTCCGCATCGTCACCGAGGTCAAGGACACCGAGACCCTCCCGATGCTCGCCGACTACGCAGACGTCCTCCAGGTCGGCGCCCGCAACATGCAGAACTTCTCGCTCCTTGAAGCGGTCGGCGCGACCGGCAAGCCCGTCCTGCTCAAACGTGGCATGTCGGCCACCATCACCGAGCTCCTCCACGCCGCCGAGTACATCGCCTCCTCCCGCCGCGATCAGCCCGGCCAGGACGACATCATCCTCTGCGAGCGCGGCATCCGGACCTTCGAGACGATCACCAGAAACACCTTTGATATCAACGCCATACCCGTGCTCAAGCGCATGACGCACCTCCCTGTCATCGCCGACCCCAGCCACGGCATCGGCATCGCCTCCGACGTCCCGGCCATCGCGCTCGCCGCGCTCGCCGCCGGCGCCGACGGCGCCATCATCGAGGTCCACCCCGATCCGGCCCGCGCCCTCTCCGACGGCGCCCAGTCCCTCTCACCCGAGGCCTTCGACGCCCTCGTCGCCAAGCTCCGTCAGCTCGCCCCGATCGTCGACAAGAACATCCCCTGAAACGGAGCTCCGTGATGAAAGTCGAGATCCTCAAGAGCTCACTCAGCGACAACTTCTTCTACCTCCTCCACGAGGACGGCAACGACGGGATCCTGATCGACCCGATCGACCCCGAGCTCGCCCTCGCCACCTCCGCCGATCTCGGCATCGATGTCCGCGTCGTCCTCAACACCCACTCCCACCCCGATCACATCGGCGGCAATCAGCGCTGCCTCGAGGCCACCGGCGCCCGACTCGCCGCCCACCCCAACGCCGCGTCCCGCGTCGGTGACCTCGACCTCGCGCTGATCGAAGGCGACGAGCTCGAGGTCGGAGGGACGACCCTCGTCGTCCTCTACACGCCCGGCCACACGATGGACCACATCTCCCTCCTCGGCGGGGGCCACCTGATCTGTGGTGACACCGTGTTCATCGGCGGAGCGGGCAACTGCCGGTTCGGCGGCGATCCGGTGACCCTCTACCACACCTTCGAGCGCCTGCGCGCACTGGACCCCGACCTCATGCTCTGCCCCGGCCACGACTACAGCGTGCGCAACCTCGAGTTCTGCCTGCACATCGATCCCGACAACGACGCTGCGCGCCAGCGGCTCGCCCGCGCCCGCCAGCAACCCTCGGGCACACTCCACCAGGCCACGCTCGGGCAGGAGCGGGAGTGGTCCCCGTTCTTCGCCTGCCACGATCCCGCGTTGCAAGCACGGCTGGAGACCGATCACCCCGCCGTGTGGGCACAGCACCCCTCCAACGATCGCGCCGAGACCGCGTTCGTCACCCTGCGCACGCTCCGCAACGCCTGGTAGAACTCCTCCCCAAGCACGTGAGGCCCCACCCGAGCTCGGGTGAGGCCTCCATCGCCACATCAGCGACGCGCGACGCTACTTCGACACGGTGAAGGTCACATTCTTGTGAACCTTGCAGTCCTCGGCGTCGGCCTGGGTCACCGCGGTCGCGTACGAGCCCGACCGACGCTGCACCCGCACCACCGCCCCGATCTGCGCGATCTTCCCCGTCGTCCCCGTCTTGACCAGCTCCAGACCCTCGCCGGACAGCTGGATGTGGAGCAGCGTCCCGCCGTCGTCCAGCGGGATCACCCGCTGGATGTAGCCGTTGACCGTATAGATCGTCGCCGCGGGCTCGACCTCCTCCTCCTCACCACCCTCCTCCTCACCTCCGGTCGGCGTCGGATCGGGATCGGGGTTCTCTGCGGTCTGCGGGTCTGGATCGTTCTTGGTGACCTTGTCCTCCTTCGGCTTGCGCGTCCCGGTCCCCACCCGACGTCCACCCTGGTCGTCCAGCCCCTCCCGATCGAAGCTGCCCGACGACCCGAACCCCGCCAGCACCGGCTCCGCCAGATCCACGCCCACCGTGTACACCGACGACCCCGACTCCGCCAGGATCTCGATGTAGTACCGACTCGACACCGCCTGCACCGGCGCAAACTCGTACACCGAGCGCTCCTGGGTCAGCTCGTGCCGCTCGATCACCGTCGCGAAGTTGTCACGCAACACCACCTCGCCCGTCACCCCGCGCGGAGAGTCGAATGCCACCGTCACGCTCATCTCCCCAGGTCGAGGGATGTCCACATACTTCCAATCCGTCCCGTCACCGTCGGACACGTTGACCTGATCGGTCACCTTCCGGTTGACGAAGACCGCCAACGCCCCGTCCCGCTTCAGGTCGACCGCGTCCGCCCCCGTCAACTCCGAGGTCCCCGCGCAGCCGCTCACCTGCGCCGACAGCGCCACGGTCAGCACGCACAGCATCCCAACCGTCACAACCCTCGTGGTCTTCTTCCGGTCCATCGTGTCTCCTCAGCGCTTGACCTGCATCGTGACGTTCTTGTGCTCCTTGACGTCCTCGGCATCGGCCTGGGTCGTCGCGAACGTCACATGAGCCCTCACGGTGGTGACCTGGAATCCGTTGCTCAGCCCGACGATCGTCCCGCTCATGCCCGGCTTCACCCCGTCGGCGCTGCCCATGTTCGTGATCGTCAACAGAGAACCGCCCGACTCGATCGGCGCGATGCGGATGATGTAGCCCTGCAACGTCACGATCGACGCGCCCACAGGCGGCTCCTCCACATCTGGATCCTTCGGTTCCTCCACGGGATTGACCGGATCCTTCGGCCCTTCCACAGGATTGACCGGATCCTTCGGGGTCTCCTTCGGGGTCTCCTTCGGAGGCTTGCCCACGCCGTTCCACTTCGGCGGCTCGACCGGATCGATCTCACGCACTGTGTCCACATGCGCCGTCGGAAGCCCCTCGAACTTCACGCCCGCCGTGTACGTCGAGGCGCCCGAATCCACGTCCACCTCGATGAAGTACTCCCCGAGGTACACCGGGATCTGGTCGAACGTATAAAGGTTGTCCGAGGCGTTGATCGGACGACGCTCCAGCTCCACCCCCAGACCGTCGCGGATCGCGATGCTACCATCCATGCCCCGCGTCGCATCGATCGCGATCGTAACCGACATGTTGCCCGGCTCGCGAATGCGAACCACCTTCCAGTCCGTGTGATCGCCCTCCGGATCGCTGATCGAATCCGTCACGTTCTGACCCGGAAAGAGCGCCTTGGCCACATCCCGCGTCCCGTCGCCACCTGTCTGCGTGTTCCGCTCCTTCGGCGGCGGCGTACACGCTACCAGACCCAGCACCGCCACGACCCCGATCGCTCGCCACAACGCCCGACGGCCCATCGACTTCGAACTGATCAACATGGTGGATCTCCACCCCTGAAAGGCCCCGCCTACGGCTGCGCCGAACACGAGGACAGGGTTCACTCCGAGAGCGCGGACCGCGCTCAACCGTCTGACTGCTTCCGTGATCATCGCGCCTTCAGACGCGGACCACCTCTCCTACTTCGGCACCTTCACCACGATCTTCCTGGCCGCATTCACCATGTTCGCCGGCGCGTTGGTCTGGCACTTCGCGCTGCGCTTGAACACCTCCGTCACGATGAATCGCCCCCCCTCCAGCCGCTTGTCCTCGTCCAGCAGAATCTCACCGATGTGATTCTTGTCCACGCCCTGCGCGCTGCCGATGTCGATCGTGATCTCCGCGCCGCCCTCGGTCCTCGGGATGACCCGCAGGATCTTGCCCTCCACTGGCGTGTTCGGACCCGTGAAGTCCGGCGCGATCTCCTCGATCTTCCGCGAAGGCGGCGTGATATTCGACTTGCCTCCCCCCGTCGGCACCGCATTGCCACCGCCCCCTCCGAATGAGCCCCCGGTCGGCGGGTTGTTCGACGCCGTCGGCGCTGTCGGACCCGTCGACCCACCGCCCGCCGTCTCCCCCCCGAGCGGCGGAAGCGTCGGGCCGGTCTCCGCCGGGGCGCCGCCACCACCACCACCTCCACCGCCGCCACCACCGCCACCGGCCGCGTCCGCCGTCGGCTCCGTGCCCGGCTCGATCGGCCGCACGAACTCCGGGATCGCCTCGTCCGCCAGATCCACCGACGTCGCCGAGAACTCCGCCCGCAGCGAGTAGACGCTCTTGCCCTCCTCCGACTCGATCTTGACGAAGTAGAACGACGCCTCCTCGGCGTTCACCGTGATCTGATCATTGTCCGTGCTCGAGTCCCGTGGAAGCTCGCGCACCGTCACACCGTACTTGTCCACCAGCTCCACCGAGCCCGTGATCGCTGGATTGTCCCAGAACACCGTCACCGTCAGGTAGCCCGGCTGGGGAATCTGCACGATCTTCCAGTCCAGCATGTCCTCCGGCGGATCGACCGTGTCCGTCACCACCTGCCCGATCTCCGCAGGCTTCGCCGCGCCGCGCTTGTCGTCCCCGTCGGGATCCTCGATGACCTCCGGACAGCCCGCCACCACCAGCGCGCACACCACACCGCACATCACGACGCCCGCGCTCTCCGCCGCGCGCCGCCGCACCTTCCCCCACCTGCTCTCCCCGCTGGCATGGCTCATCGAATCTCCTCCAACGTCGTCTCGACCTTCTGCCCACCTCACACCCCGACCCGCCGCCAGAGCCTCTTCACGCTCACGCAACAACACCTTGGGGCTTGCTCATTTCGGCCGCCAGAACTCTCGGCGTGACGCTACCGATAACCGTTCTCGTCTAGCACGCCACCTTTTCACCTGTCAACTCATGCAACCCCGTCCCCACCGATGTCCACGACGCTGCCTGCGACCCCCGCTACGACGCCCACCGACCACACACCCCCAACGCACCCACACCACACACCTTACATCTATACACCAGCCACCGCACACCCCGGCCTCCCTCGACACGATCCGACCCGCGAGACGCTTTTGAGACAAAGGCCGTTGACAGCCCAAGAGCCCTTTGGTTACACTCCGCCCCACTTACGGCGGATCTCGTCCAGTCCGAGGAGGATGCACCGATCCTCATACGTCGGTGTTCCCTCACCCCACTGGCACGAACCACATCGTGTCCACCACCCGCTTCCATCACCGTCGACCCCCGGTCACAGACGGTGGAGAGCGAGGAACATGGCCCAATTCGAAATCATCCGGGATGTCACCGTCACCCTCACCAAACTCCTCACCGAGAAGTTCAAGGAGGCGGGCTACAAAGACATCGAGATGTACAACGCCCTCCCCACCGAGGAGAACGTCAAGAAGCTCCCCGCCCTCTGCCTCTTCCTCACCGCCGTCTCGGTCGATGCCCTGCACAAGGAACGCGACCCGGTCCTGGTGAGCGAGACCCAGGAGGATGGCTCGATCCTCGAATACACGACCGCCCCCTCGATGGTCGTCTGGATGTACATCATGCTCTCGGCCTGGGGCAAGACCCCCCAGGAGGAGCACGTCCTGCTCGGGCTCGCCATGCGCGAGCTCCACGATCACTCCATCGTATCGGAGGAGTTCTTCCACGGCGATTCGCTCCAGCGCGGCGAGGAACTCCCGATCCGCATCGTCGATGAATCCGAGTTCGGATACGACGAGAATATGGCCTTCTGGCGGTCCATCGGAGAGCCCATCCGGCCCTCCATCCTCTATCGAGTCGGCGCACGACTCCACGGCGTCCAGAAGCGCGACGTCGTCCGCCGTGCGCTCACCCGCGGCATCCGGGTCACCAATCAGCAGCGCTGAGGTGCCCCGTCTGCACAGCTCTGTCGTTCCCCATGGCCGGTGCGGATCGCGGTTTTTTCGTATCCGGCCTTGACTTCGGCACCACGGATGGTGTCTACATCTGGTTCCTGTAGCGTAAGCTTCTACCCATCCCCGCAACGGATGCGGGTCGGTGTTTCCCAACAACATCCAAAGTGTGGCCAGGGAAAGCAGGTCGGTTCCTGTTGGGTTTGCTGGCTGCCAACGGAGGAGAAGAATCCATGGCGACGTCCTATCTGTCCCCCGGCGTGTACATCGAAGAAGTGGACCGCGGCAGCAAGCCCATCGAGGCTGTCGGCACCAGCACCGTCGCGTTCCTCGGCGAGTGCAACATCGGCCCGGTCGCCGAGCCGGTCCTCTGCACCAACTGGAGCCAGTACACCAAGCACTTCGGCGACTTCTCCAACTCGGAGTTCCTCGCCCACTCGGTCTATGGTTTCTTCAACAACGGCGGCGGCCGCTGCTTCGTCCTGAACGTCGGGACGTGGGAGGAGGGGGCCGTTGACAAGAACGGCAACAAGCTCGCCAGCAAGGCCGCCCTCTACATCGGCGCCGACAACGGCCCCGGCACCCGCTCCGGCCTCCACGCCCTCGAGGAGATCGACGAGATCAACATCGTGAGCGCCCCCGGCCAGACCGACCCCGCAGTCCAGGACGCCGTCCTGACCCACTGCGAGAAGATGCGCTACCGCTTCGCCATCCTCGACTCCCCCGAGGAGATCCCCGGCGGCGGCGTCGACAAGTTGCCCAAGCCCCGTGACTCCAAGTACGGCGCGTACTACTTCCCCTGGGTTGAGGTCTATGACCCCAACAAGGGCAACATCTTCCAGCCCCCCAGCGGATACGTCGCCGGCGTCTACGGCCGCTCCGACACCGAGCGCGGCGTCCACAAGGCCCCCGCCAACGAGATCGTCCGCGGCGCCCTCGGCCTGAAGTACAACATCACCCGTGGCGAGCAGGACATCCTGAACCCCAAGGGCATCAACTGCATCCGTGAGATGAAGGGCCGCGGCATCCGCATCTGGGGCGCCCGCACCATCTCCTCCGATCCCTCCTGGCGGTACGTCAACGTCCGACGCCTGTTCAACATGGTCGAGCAGTCGATCGAGCAGGGCACCCAGTGGGTCGTCTTCGAGCCCAATGATAGCAAGCTCTGGAAGCGCGTCACGACCAACATCACCGCCTTCCTGATGCGCATCTGGCGCACTGGCGCCCTCATGGGCAACAGCCCCGAGGAGGCCTTCTTCGTCAAGTGCGACGCCGAGACGAACCCCCCGGAGGTCGTCGACGCTGGCCAGCTCATCTGCGAGATCGGCCTCTGCCCGGTGAAGCCCGCTGAGTTCGTGATCTTCCGCATCGGCCAGATGGATGCCGGCGGCGACGTCTCTGAATAAAAGCTCGGGGGAGGCAAGGGTCGGCTCTTGACTTCTTGCCTCCCTTTGCGCATACTTCAGCCAGTCAAGGTAGGTCGAACGGAACTTCACGGTGCCTGGGTCAGCACAAGCCAAACAAGCCTTGATGGCCGCTGTCCAGACATCGTCGAGCTCGTTCCAAGTAAGGCCTTCGGGTTTCACTCAGTTCAACTCATCTACCCACGGAGTGCGTCATGGCTTTCGAAAAGATGGACCGTAACAGGGGCAAGGGCACGGCTGCTGATCACATCGGCAACTACAACTTCAACGTCGAGATCGAGGGTGTCCAGGTCGGCTACTTCAAGGCGGTCGACGGCCTGAACATGGAGCTCGAGGTCATCGAGTACCAGGATGGTGACGACATCGTCCTCCGCAAGCGTCCGGGCCGCGCCAAGTACGGCGACATCACCCTCAAGAAGGGCTATGTCGTCACCCCCGACCTCCAGAAGTGGTGGGTCGACTGCGTCCAGGGCAACGTCACCCGTAAGACGATCACCATCAAGCTCAACGACAACGTCGGCTCCACCGTCCAGACCTGGATCGCCTACGAGACGTGGCCCAAGGGCTGGAAGGTCAACGGCTTCGACGGCAAGGGCAACGACGTCGTCACCGAAGAGATCACCTTCGTGGTCGAAGAGCTGAAGTTCGGCTGATCGCCGAGCGGATGACCGTCGATCGTTCGATCGCCCCGGTCGCCCGGGGCGTCGAACCACATCGATAACGCAGCTGGAACGCCCCTCTGGGGCGTTCTTGCTTTGTGCACCATGGCACTGGGACAAGAATGGCTTTTCAGACTGAATTCAAGTTCACTCTGCCCAAAGGCTTCGTCGACAAGGACGGCAACCTTCACCGCGAAGGTCTGATGCGACTGGCCACGGCCAAGGACGAGATCGCTCCTCTGCAGGACTATCGCGTCCAGGCCAACCGGGCCTACCTCGTCATCATCTTGCTGTCCCGTGTGATCGTGAAGCTCGGCACCGTCGATCACATCCGGCCAGACCACATCGAAGGTCTCTTCTCCTCCGATCTGGCCTACCTCCAGGACTTCTACCGCAAGATCAACGAGGAAGGCTCGGCGAAGCTCCCCGCCAAGTGTCCCTCGTGTGGTCACGAGTTCGAAGTCGACATGGGAGGTGTCGCGGGGGAATCCTGAGCTACCCCCTGAACAAGCTGTACCAGGAGGTAGCGTACATCGCGTATCATTTCCACTGGTCGCTTGACGGCATCCTCGACATGGAGCACAAAGAGCGACAGATCTGGATACGCGAGATCTCCGAAATCAATCGAGAGATCAACGAGACCCGCATGGGCTAGCGCGGCGGTCTTTCACCGCTCGGGCCCTGCAGCGCCGATAGAGGCCGAGACAGCCGGCTTCGTCCCTGCGCACGCGGCCATGTGGCCGCCTCGCTCACTGCTCGACGAAGGTCTTAGCGATGGCCAACATCCGATCCCCCGGCGTCTACCTTCAGAAGGTCGAAACCCGCATCCCTGCCCTCGCGCTGGCCGCAACCGGTCAGCCAGGCTTCCTCGGGATGGCGACGCGGGGGCCTCTGCACGAGCCCGTCCGCCTCAACGGCTTCGAGGACTTCCTCGACGTCTTCGGACAAGCGCTCGAGGGCTCCTACCTCGCTGAGAGCGTGCGCGGTTTCTTCGACAACGGCGGCGAGCTCTGCTACGTCGTCCGCATCGCCCACACCTTCCGCCGGGGTCGCTCCGAGGCCGCCATGGCCGCCAGCTTCCCCGTCAAGGACCGCGAGGGACGCGACGCGTTCACCATCGCCGCCCGCAACGAGGGTGCCTGGGGCAACGAGATCAAGATCGAGGTCGACGTCCCTGCCCCCCAGGTGCAGACCTTCATCACCCGCGATCTGCAGCCCGGAGACACCCGCGTTCAGGTCCGATCGGCCCGCGGCATCCAGACCGGCAGCATCTGCAAGCTCGACGACGGCAAACTGCAGCGCTACGTCACCATTACCAAGGTCGAAGGCAAGCAGCTGCACTGGCACAAGCCCCTGGACATCGGCTTCAAGAGCAACGCACCCACCTACGTCCAGCCGATCACCCTCGAGGTCACCGCCTCGGTGCCAGGCTACAAGGAGACCTTCACCAACCTGTCGTTCTCGACCACCTCAAGCCGGTATTTCGAGCGCCTCATCAACCATGAGAGCCAACTCATCCGGATCTTGACCGTCCAGAGCGAGATCCCGTTCCCTGAGAGCCTCCCGGCCAAGGTTGAGCGTACCCAACTCGATGGAGGCCTCGACGGCCTGCGCGACATCACCCCGCAGGACTTCATCGGCTTCAACAACGGCCCCGATCAGCGCTTCGGACTTGGCGCCCTCGAGGCGGTGGACGACATCGACCTGATCGCCATCCCCGACCTGTTCGCTGCGGCGAAGATCGGCGCAGGGCGAGGGTTCCGATCCCATCGCGACGTGCTGGCGATCCAGGAGGCGATGATCAGCCATTGTGAGCGCCTACAGACGCGACTCGCGCTGCTCGATATCCCGCCCGACACCGGCTACGAGCAGGCCGTCCAGTGGCGCCTGAACTTCGACAGCGCGTTCGGCGCCTTCTACTACCCGTGGGTGATCACCTCCAACGACGGCCGCAAGGCGGTCAAGGTGCCGCCCTCCGGGCACGTCGCAGGCGTCATGGCCCGGAGCGACAAAGCCTACGGCGTCCACAAGCCGCCGGCCAACGAGCCGCTGCGCGACGTCGTCGACCTGGACGTGGTGCTGCACGACACCCACCTCGGCATGCTCAACAAGCAGGGCATCAACTGCATCAAGTACATCCCCGGCCGCGGCATCCGCATCTGGGGCGCACGCACTGTCTCCTCCGATCCCCAGTGGCGCTTCGTCAACGTCCGCCGCATCTTCAACACCCTGCGCTCGGCCCTCATCGAAGGCACCCAGTGGCTCGTGTTTGAACCCAACGATCGCGAGCTGTGGAAGAAGGTCGAGCAGGTCGTGCGCTCATTCCTCGGCCAGCTCTACACCAAGGGGTTCTTCCAGGGCTCCACCCCCGACGAGGCCTACTACGTGCGCTGCGACGCCTCGACCAACACGGTCGAGAACATCGACGCAGGCATGCTGGTGTGTGAGATCGGGATCGCCCCGGTGCGACCGGCCGAGTTCATCACCTTCTATATCGAGCAGGAGATGGAAGACCGGGCTGCCGAAGAGGGCTCCTGAGCCACCCACACCGTCGCTGTCGGCCACCGAGACGCCCCAAAGGCCCGCGTCAACCGCCTCCGACCTCTCTCGCTCCTGCCAGTATCCCCCCCGAAGACGGGCTCCGCACACCGACGCGGAGCCCGTTTGCGTTTTGCCTCGCTCCACCATTGCGCTCTGGGACGGAACCGTTATTATATAGTCGTCAAAGACTGAGTGAGCTGACCACCTCAGCAAGAGTTCAAGACATCGGAGTTGACCATGTGGACGCCACGTCATGATGGCACCAATCGCCACAGCGGCCGGAAGTTCAACAACCTCGGCCCCAAGGGCGGACCTCGGCACCGTTTCGGTACCGGGGATCCCGCCTTTTCCTTCTTCTTCAAACTTGAGGTCACGGGCATCGTCATCGCGCACTTCCAGGAGGTCGGCGGACTGACCTGGGAGTCCGAGGTCGTCCCGTTCAAGGAGGGAGGTCTCAACGAGTACGAGCACAAGCTGTTCGGACAGACAAAGTACTCGAACCTCGTCCTCAAGAACGGCATGACGGACAATCGCGCCCTCTGGCAGTGGAGGATGCAGGCCATCAATGCACGCTCTCAAGCGCGTAAGGATGGCTCCATCACCCTCCTCGGCGCCAAGGGGCAGCAGATCCAGCGCTGGAACTTCTTCCGGGGTTGGCCGTGCAAGTGGGAAGGCCCTGCCTTCAACGGTGGACAGAACGCTCTCGCAATTGAGACCGTGGAGATCGCCTACGATCGCCTCGAGCACGGCTGAAGCGTGTCACACCCGGCCTGACGGCCACTTGCCCACGACCCACGTGACCTCGCCCGACGGGGGGTCACGTCACTTCGCTCTGTGCGGCCCACCCAGCGCCTGAGTTGCGTCTCGGATGGACCCCATCGGAATGGACGGAGGAGGAGGACATGAGCGCTACGAGCTCGGGCTCCGGACGGCCCCTTGGCACCGGCGCCAGCGTGCATCCTACCGATTTCGACGAGACCTCCGATCTTCCGATCGGGCAGGTGCTGCGTCGGATCACCGAAGCGCGGGTCGGGCACGCCGATCACGCCTTCGCCCCACCTCAGCTCCGGCTCGCCGCCGATATGGAGATGATCGGGAACCGCACCCTGCGGTCCCCCACGATCATGTCCCTCGACGAAGAACCGGATGAGCACGACCTGCACCTGCACGTGGGTTCGCGCTACCTGCCCTTGCAGATCGACACGTCCTTCGGACGCGCCGCGGCCGGTCATGGGCAGGATCTCGTGCCGACTGGCGCGTGGAGCTACGGCCTCGACGCCACGTTGCTCCGGCTCTGGGTCGACGAGGAGCTGGCGGAGCTCGCCAGCACCGAGGCGCCCACCCGGCCAGCGACCGCGCGCCCCAGGCCCCTTCAGAGCGCCGCCCTGCAGCCTGCACACCGGATGGTGCCGCTGGCGGTCCAGCAGGCCCTCGACAAGAAGAAGGTCCAGGTCAAGCAGGCCGTCCTTGAGGCCTCCCGTGGCGACACCCTGGCCCTCGCTCGGCTGATGCACGGCGCCGAGGCCGCCAGGCTGCTCGAACAGGCCCGGGCCCGCGTGCCGCTCGCCGCCGGCGCCGAGTCCTTCTCTCCGGCCGCCGGCACCGCGCTGACCGAGCCAATGCTCAGGCAGCTCGCCACGACCCACCCGTCTCTCGCCATCGACGCCTCCGGCGCGGCGTTCTCGTTTGCCAATGCCGCAGCCCGGGTACACCGCGGTGCCCTCCAGCTCGAGCAGCGCTCGATGCTGACGCCCGAGCTGCCGTCGGCCACCGCCTTCCACCATCAACCCGGTCAGCTCGGCGAGCTGTCTGAGGCGATGGGCCAGGCCACCTCCACGCGACTGGCTCGGATGTTCCCACTCGGCGCCGCCGAGCAGCGCGAGGCCTCTCGCCGCGCGATGACCCGCATGGGTCAGATCCCCCCCGCGCCCGCCTTCGAGCGAAGCCTCGAAACCGCGGCCGAGGGCGGGACTGACAACCTCATCTCGCTGGCCGAGGTGCTGCGCGCCCGCTTCGCCGCCGCGCCGTCGACCACCGGCCCTGAGGCCGGTGAGCCTCGGAGCGCACGTGACTTCCGCGTCGCTGGCCTCAACGACGAGGCCGCCGTCGGACGACAGGGGCTTCGGAGCGACACCTTCGGCCAGACCGCCCTGCGCGCCGTCGACGCCGACAACCTCGTCGGCGTCCTCAGCGCCGCCGAAGGCCGCGCTTCGATGCACTGGATGCGCGACGGGGGCCGCGGTGTGCTGCTCTCCGCCGTCGAGCAGCCCCAGATCTCGCCCGCGCCTCCTGAGGTCGCTCCCGAGAGCTACCCCGCCGGCATGGGTCAGCTGCGCTACAGCCGGCCGGAGTCCATCCAGCCATCGGCCTCCCCCGCCCTTCGCGCCGCGCTGCAGCAGGCCGCCGCGCCGCGCATCACGCCGTGGACCGCGGCGGTCGGGGTCGTGCCCCGCCGCCTCGCCGACGACCGCGCCATGGCGCCCGGCGCCTCCGACGCCACCCTCCGCTCGGGCTCTCCGATCGCTGCGGCGCGCCCTGCCACGCTCGGATACGCCGGCTACGACGCCACCCTCGCCGGCCCCTTCGCCTCCATGGTGGCTGACGCGATCGTGACGCCCCGCGGCCGGCAGGCGCTCGGACTGATGGGACCGGCCGGTCAGGCCCGCGGCCTTGATGCGCTCCTGGCGCCCGAGCCCACGCCCGCACAGACGGCACGCGTCGCGACAGGCTCCCGGCCTGGACGCGGCCGGGTGGGGATCGACGACCTGTCCGTCGACTCCCGCTACATGCCCGCCCTGAGCGCGTCCATCGTTCAGCTCGATCAGATGGTGAAGGCCGCCGACCGCATGATGCCGCAGGCGTTCGCCAGCGGCGCGGCAGCTGCCGCCGCCGCCGCCGCGCCGGGCCGGCCCTCCGCAGGCCTGGATCTTCGCGCGTTCGCCCCGACCCTCACCGCGCTCCTGGCCCGCAGCGGCGCGACGGCCCTCCGACCCGACCTCGCCACCCTCGGTCGTCTCCTGGCCGAGGCCCAGGACGGCGAGCACTCCCTGCCGATCGAGGCGCGTGGAGCCGTCGCCGCCGAGCTCGCCGAGGCCATCGAGCGCTCCTACCAGGACCACGCCCCCGGCGCCCCCGCCACGGTCCGCCCCTACCGCTGGTGGGGCGAGTCCACCGTACTGCTCGCAGCCGAGCGGCAGCGCCCGACACAGGCCGGAGCGGCTGTGGATGGCGTCGGCTTCACGGCGGACCACGCCGCCCCGCATCTGGCCACCCACAAGGCCCGCATCGCCCAGCTCGAGCAGATCATCCGCGGTGCCCGGGGCCAGGCGGCCCTGGCCGCTCTCCAGACGGCACGCGCCGCCGAGCGCGGCGCTGCGACGCCCGCACCGGCCATCGGCCGCACGGCGCTCCCTGGCGTCCAGCGACCCCAGCCTGCCCCCGCCGCTGGCGAGCTCCGCCTCTTCTCCCCCGAGAAGACCCTGGCGATGCTCGCCCCTGGCCTTGAGGCCGGCGGGCTGCTGGATGTGAACGTGCGCCGCGAGCTTCGCGACGCCGTCACGGCGCTCGCCAGCTCGCCCCATCCCACCTCGCCGAGGCGCATCCGCACGGCGTTCGGAACTCTCTCGGTGCGCTACCAGGACGGCCGGCTGATCGTGGACGCCGAGGAGGCCTCCTCCAACGCGCCCACCGTCTCGATCGGGGCGACTGCACCGGGCGGCGCCGACCTGAGCGCCCTGACCGCCCCCACCGCGCGGCTGCGTGACTGGTCCAGAGCGAGCGGCGGCGGGCAGGCCGGAGCGTCGCCCCGCGCGGCGTCCGAGGTGGCCGTGGCGATCGGTGGCGCCAGCCGGGCTGAGCGCCTGGCCGGTCGGTTCGCCGGCCTCGCGGCCCCTGGCCCGACGCTGGACACCTTTGAGCCCACCCTCGCCGCCTTCGAGCGCGCGACCGGGTCGCAGACCTCGCTCGGCCTCTCCGGCGACGACCGCGTCCATGTGCTCGCCAGGAGCCCCGAGGCCGCCCGCCTCACCGGCGCCCTGGCCCAGCTCCTCGCCTCACCAGCGGCGCTCGCCGATCTGGAGCGGACGATGGGACGTCCGGTCTCCGCCCCATCGACACGCGCCCGGCGCTTCGGCGGCGACGAGGGCGACCTCGGCGCGCCTGCCCCGGCTGCCCGGGCCGCAGGCCTTGAGCCCGCGCTCTCCGGCACCGGCCTCGGTCGACCCGAGGCTGCTCCCGGCGCCGCGTCCCCCCGCCCTGCCCTCCTCGCTGGATCGGTCGGCGCCTCACTCGAGGCGCTGTTCGCCCGCGACACCTTCGCCGCCCAGCGTTCGACCTCGGGCCTCGACGCGCCCGGCGCCTCGCCGCTCGCCCGCAACGCCGCGCTCGCCGCCGAGCTCGCCGAGGCGGCCGATCGCCGCTCCCTCGGCGATCTCGGGATCGTCGGCATGCTGGCGTCTGCGCCAGGGCCATGGTCCCAGCTCTCCCGCGCCGAGCTTGCCTACGTGCTCCCCTATCTGCAGCGCCAGGTCGACCCGACCTCCAGCCGTGCCCTGCAGCTTCGCGGCACCTCGCCATGGGCCCCCGCGGGACGTGCCCCCTCGACTGAGCCCGGTCTGGCCGCCGAGGCCGCCGCCCGCCCCTCCTTCAGCACTGCGGCGAGCCTGGCCACCCCTGTCCGCGCCAGCGGCGACGCCTCCACGGCGACGCCTCTGCTCCAGCATCGGCAGGCGACCATCGCGCTGCGCAGGGCCGTGCTTGAGGCCGGCCTCGACCTGGGCCAGGCCCCGCTGCTCGCCCGTGCGGCGCGCACGCTCGGTCTGTCCAACGCGATCATCGAGGCGTTCGAGCGCGGGCTGTCCGCCGAGCCCGTCGGCGCCTCCGGCGCGGAGCCCTCACGGTTCGCCGAGGCCATCGGCGCGCTCGGCGCCATCTCACGCGCGTCCGCTCTCTTTGTGACCAGCCCCGACCGCACCCTCGTGGCGCGCGCCGCCGACGTGCCCGGGCCGACGTCCTCCAGGGCCCGGCTCGAGCGCATTCAGCGCTCCGTCGCCACAGCCAGCGCGACGATGACCCCGAGCCATCGCGACGTTCGGATGGCCGGCGGCTCCGAGGTCGGCACCCGGGCGCTCTCTGGCGCGATCGCGCGCCAGATTCACGGCGTCCAGGCCGTGCTCGAGGCCATGACCCCCGGTCGCGCCCCGTCGTTCGCCACGCACCCCGCGTTCGCTGGCAGCGGCTACGGGGCGCTGGTGGCACCTGCCGCAGGCCGCGGAGGGGCGCCCGCGCTCACCGGCGACCCGCTCGCCCCGACCACCGCCGCAGCCTCACCGCAGAGCGGCCTCGACCGCACCGCCGCGACCTCCGGACATGCCGGACTCGCCGGCATCTGGCTCCCCGAGAGCATGCAGCGACTGCTCGGCCAGTCCGCCGACGCGTTCGTCGGTCCCGCCGGCAAGCTGGAGGGTCACCTGGTCATGCCCTCGGTCATGACCACCATCGGCTCGACCCCGCGGGCGATGATGCCCACCGTCGACCGGCGGCCACCCCTCAAGATCTCCTCCACCGATCTCGATCGGGTCGCCCACACCATGGCGCTCAGCCTCGGCTACCTGACCCGCGCCCGCCGCGAGCGCCACGGCGCCGAGGCGAGCCCGGATCTGGTCGGGCTGTCCTCCTCCCTCGATCGGCTCACCCGCAGCTTCTGGACCGAGTCCACCGCCTCGCAGTCCGGTATCGACCGCATCCTGGCGAGCCTCGACTTCAGCCCCGAGTTCGCCGCCTCCGGCGGCGGACAGAGCGCCGAAGCCGTGGGGCCGGTCCTCGAGTTCGAAGAGTCTCGTACGGAGGCGTCCGCGGCGGCCCATGCCGTCGTGGCCAGCCGCCGCGCCGAGCTGATGCGAACGCTCATCGATCGTGCCATGCCCAGGACCTCACCGCCTCCGGCGCGGGTTCAGGGCACGGCGGTGAGCGACAAGCGCGAGCTCTTCTCACCCTTCTCGGCGCCGACCGAGACCCATGACGCGCAGGCCGCCCCGCGCGCCGCCACCGAGGCCGCTGGCCGAGGCGGCGGCACAGGCGGCGACTCGGGCTCCTCCCAGCAGGACGGCTCCAAGAAGGAGACGGGACTGTCGCGAGAGCAAATCGAAGAGACGGCCCACGAAGTGTGGGATGAGATCAAGCGCATGTTCGCCTACGAACTTGAACGGAGGGGCATTGAGCCATGACCGCGAGCAAACCTACCAAGGCCCAGTTGATTCCTGAGACGGGTGGCCCCATCAGCGTGATGTTCAACCCCTCTCAGCTCCAGTACACCAAGTCGGTTCAGTGGGACCCCCAGAAGTCCAACGGAAACGACACGGCCCGGCAGCAGTGGACGAGCGGCAACCCCGCTCAGCTGTCGTTCGAGCTGTTCTTCGACCGCTACGAGGAGAACTCCTCGATCCGCGGCGACATCGAGCGGATCCTGACGCTGACGGTGATCTCGGGCGAACTGCACCGGCCGCCGATGGTGGACTTCGTCTGGGGTGACTTCGCCTTCCACGGCGTCTTCAAGCAGGTGCAGATCACCTACACCATGTTCCTGACCAGCGGGCAGCCCTGCCGCGCCAAGGTCCAGTGCAGCATGGAGGAGGCCCTCGACGAGGCGAGCGCGGGTCGCTCCTCGCCCGCCCAGTCGCCCGACCACGCCAAGATGCGCCGGCTGAAGCGAGGGGAGACCCTCCACAGCATCGCCGCGACCGAGTACGACGACCCGAACGAGTGGCGACGGATCGCCGATGCGAACGGCATCGACAACCCGCTCGACCTGACGCCGGGCGCTGAGCTGCTCATTCCGCCCATCATCACGCGGTAATCGCACCGGTCGAGCCTGCTGCGCCGGCTGAGGCCGCGCCAGCAGGCTCACCATCGGGCCACACTTGCAAGGAGACCGACAATGGCAAGCGGACCGCGCGTACCGGGCTATTCCATCACCAACGTGGACGAGAGCATGGCCTCGTTCGTCCGTCGGCTGGTGATCGACTACGCCTCGGACGGGCCAGACATGTTCGATATCACCTTCACCAACCAGACGGCGGAGGAGCAGACCAAGCCGACGTTCACCGACGGCGGCGGCATGTTTGCCTCCAAGTTCAAGGAAGGCGACGAGATCACCATTCAGGTCGGCTACGACTCGAAGATGACCAAGATGATCGTCGGTGAGATCACCGGTGTCGAAGCCATCTTCAAAGAGGACGAGCCGTCGCAGTTCAGCGTGCGTGGGTTCGACAAGCTGCATCGGCTCAGCCGTGGCAAGAAGCAGCGCACGTTCCTGAACATGAAGGACTCCCAGATCGCCCAGCAGATCGCGGGCGAGATGGGGCTGTCCGCCGAGGTCGACGACTCGGCCATCGTTCACGATCATGTATTCCAGAACAACCTGTCAGACATCGACTTCTTGTACTCGCGTGCCCGCGGGATCAACTTCGAGGTCGACGTGCAGGACACGAAGCTCCTGTTCAAGAAGCCTCAGGTGACCGGGAGCTCGGTGGCGACGCTCAAGTGGGAGGACAACATCCGCAAGGTGCGGTTCTACCTGTCGACGGCGTTCCAGGTCAGCGAGGTCCAGGTCCGCGGTTGGTCGACCAAGGACAAGAAGGAGATCGTCGGCAAGGCCTCCTCCAGCGACGTCTACTCGAAGATGGGCGGCGACAAGAGCGGCGGTGAGGTCGCCACGGGCAAGTACGGTCAGGGCAAGATCGTCACGGTGGTGACCAGCGATCCGCTCCAGACCCAGGAGGAGGCCGACGCTATCGCCAAGGCCCGCCTCAACGAGCTGTCGCTGAACTTCATCACCGGTGAGGCCATCGTGGAGGGCGACGCGGCGATCAAGAGCAACGCGATCGTCGAGTTCCAGGGCGTCGGCAAGAAGTTCGAGGGCCAGTACTACGTGGTGAACGCGGTGCACACGATCCGGCCCGGCAACGACAAGCAGAACGGCTACACGACGCGGTTCACCTTCAAGCGCGCTGGCGTCAAGCAGATGTAGGCGCTGTCCAAGGCACCGTCCCAACACGCCCCGGACCCTGCTCCGGGGCGTTTTGTCTTCATCAAAAAATCCTCCCGACCGTCCCGTTAGGCGGTTGAAATCCCCCTCCATCTCAAGTACACCAGGTGTGCGATGAACGAGACCGACTATGACGAGCTTGCGATCTGGCAGGACACCCTCGATGAAGTCGTCGCCGGCAGGACCAAGGGTTTGAAGTGTCCTTACTGCGGCGCGCCGGGGCTCGAAGTCGAAACAACCGCTGGGACCCTTACCATCAAGTGCAACGATTGCGGTAAGGGCTTCTCCGGACGGCTTCGCTTCTAGCGCAGGCCACGGGGCCTTCATGCCCCGCCCCACCACGACCCGTCTCGCAGCTCGACGGACTTCGGGGCCTGGGTGTCTCACAGGCGCTCGTCACATCGGTGCGAGCAAACTGGGCGACCTATGACCGACTTCAGAAGCTTCCTCGGCCGTGGTTTCAACTTCCCGTTCAAGGTGGACCGCAAGGGGGGAGTGGCAACCAGCGCATTCGAAGAGAACGTCGAGCAGTCTATTCAGATCATCATCGGCACCGCCCCGGGCGAGCGTCAGATGCGACCGGGGTATGGCTGCCGGATCCACGACCTGGTGTTTGCGCCGGCCAACCTGAACACCTGCACGCTGGCGTCGCAATACGTCAAGGAATCGCTCGTCCGCAACGAGCCGCGCGTCAAGGGCATCGACGTGGACGCGCACCTGGACGAATTCGAGCCCAATCGCCTGAACATCCGTGTCAAGTACACCGTGCGGGCGAGCAACAACCATTTCAACATGGTCTATCCATTCTACCTGCGCAGGGAAGACGACCTATGATTCCGGCACCGAATCTAGATGATCGCACCTTCGAGGACATCGTTCAGGAAGCGATCACGCTCATCCCGAAGTATTGCCCGGAGTGGACGAACCATAACGCGACCGACCCGGGCGTGACCTTGATCGAGCTGTTCGCGTGGATGACCGAGATGGTCATCTATCGACTGAACAAGGTCACGGACAAGAACTACCTGGCGTTCCTGGAGCTGATGGGCATCCACCAGCAGCCCCCGCAGCCCGCCCAGGCGCTCTTGTGCTTCCGGCTCGTGGACAAGGCCGAGGCACAGCAGGTCCCCGCCGGCACACGCGTAGCGACGGTCCAGACGGCCTCAGAGGACGCGATCGTCTTCGAGACCGTGCGGGATCTGCAGGTGTTGCCGAACCAGCTGATGAAGGTCTACAGCCAGTTCCATGACACGTTCGAGGACCACACGGAGTTCGTCGACGGGTCCAAACCCAACGGCTTTGCGGTCTTCCAGGGCAGCAAGAGCATCGAGCGCGTCCTGTACATCGGCGATCCGCGCTTCTCGATGCTGAACGACGCGGCGATCCTGCGCCTGAACTTCACGGTGCCGGACACGGTCGGCAGCGACTTCCCCCGGTTCCTTGAGTGGCAGTATTGGAACGGCCGGCGCTGGAAGGAGATGATCACCTCGGCGATGGAGTTCTCCCGCGGCGAGATCGTGTTCGACCAGATCGATCAGATCGAGCCGACGGAGGTGAACGGCATCGCGGCGTCCTGGATCCGCGGCCGCCTCGTGGAGGTGCCGCAGTCGCTGGATGCGACGGTGCTGGACACGGTGCAGGCGCGGGTCGAGGTGGTCGGCGAGGGCGTGTTGCCGGACAATGTGCTGACCAACGACGATGCGAACAACTTCATCCCGAGGGATCTCGGCAAGAACTTCGCGCCGTTCTCGGAGAATCCGAAGCCGGACACCTCCCTGTACATCGCCTCCCAGGAGTACTTCTGCCAGCCGGGCTCCCAGGTGCGGATCGAGGTCCGCCTGTCGGACCCGAACATCAAGGAGCCGGGTCGTGCGACCGAGGATCTGCTGATCCACTGGGAGTTCTTCGACGGCAAGATGTGGCAGACGCTGGCGATCGTGGGTCCGGAGGGCGTGGAGGAGTCTCTGCAGGGTTCGGACTTCGAAGACTCCACGATGTGCTTCACCCAGACGGGTTCGATCGCGTTCAACCGGCCTGAGGACATGCAGATCGCCGACGTGATCGGCCACGAGAACTACTGGGTGCGCGCCCGCATCAACCAGGGCGGCTATGGTGTGCCTGGCCAGTACGAGCTCGACGGGGACAAGTGGGTGTGGCGTGACGAGAATCCGCTGCGGCCGCCGTTCCTCAAGGCGATGCGCCTGAACTACTCCGAGCCGAGCCAGCCGGCGCGGCACGTCCTGTCGTTCAACGACTTCCACTACGCCGATCACACCGAGGCTGCGGCCAACGAGCTCAAGCCGTTCCAGCCGTTCCAGCCGATCGCCGAGGAGTCCCCCTCGCTCTACCTCGGGTTCGACCGCCCGTTCCCCAACGCGCCGGTGTCGATCTTCGTCAACACGGTGGAGAACCTCGGCCTGGAAATGAGCAGCCAGTTCAAGGAGCTGCTGGTCAAGCACTACGCCGAGCAGAGGTCGCAAGGGGCCGAGCAGCGGGTGGTGTGGGAGTACTGGGCGGGCCAGGAGTGGGTGGGTCTGGGCGTGAACGATCGCACGGACAACTTCACCCAGTCGGGCATGATCGACTTTGTCGGCCCCAAGAACCTGCTGCCGACCAAGCGGTTCGGCGAGAGCCTCTACTGGCTGCGGGCGCGTCTGGAGATGGGGGGTTATGTGGAGCTCCCGTACCTCAACCACATCGCGCTGAACTGCGTGCACGCCCTGAACTACCGGACGATCTACAACGAGACCCTGGGCAGTTCGGACGGCACGCCGCATCAGGTGTTCGAGACGAACTACGCCCCGGTGCTCGAGGACGAGGCGATCTGGGTCCGCGAGCGCGACAAGCCCTCGGCCGAGGCGATCGCCAAGCTCAAGGACGAGATCAACGAGGAGATCCTCGTCGAGGAGGCGACCGACAGCCTGGGCGGCTACTGGGTGCACTGGGCCTCGGTAGACTCGTTCTACGCCTCGGGCCCGAACGACCGGCACTACAAGAAGGAGCCGATCCAGGGCAAGATCGAGTTCGGGGACGGCGCCCGTGGCATGGCGCCCCCGATGGGCGAAGGCAACGTGGTCGCGCGGCTCTACCGGGTCGGCGGCGGCTCCCGTGGCAACGTCGGCGCAGGCTCGATCAACACGCTCAAGCGGGCGATCAGCTACATCGACAGCATCTACAACCCGTACCCTGCAGCGGGCGGCTCGGATCAGGAGTCCATCCACGAGATCAAGGAGCGCGGCCCCTACATGATCCGCTCCCGTCACCGCGCGGTGACCAAGGAGGACTTCGAGTGGCTGGCGCTCCAGGCGAGCAACTCGATCGCTCGGGCGACGTGTCTGCCGTCGACCGACCGCGAGGGTGAGGTGACTGTCATCATCATCCCGAAGTTCGACGAGGTGGGCACGGACTATCGCGAGAAGCTGCTGCCGTCCACCGAGCTCATCCGACGGGTCAAGCGCTTCCTCGACGAGCGTCGCCTGGTCACCACCCTGGTGAACGTCCAGAAGCCACGCTATGTGGAGGTCAGCGTGCGGATCGACATCATCCGCGCGAGCACCGGTTCCAGTGAGAAGGTCAAGCGCGGAGTCGAGGTGGCGCTGCGCCGATTCCTTCACCCCATCCGTGGATCGCGCGACGGCAAGGGTTGGCCCTTCGGCCGCGCGGTGCTCAAGATGGACCTCTACCACGTCGTCGAGGAGGTGGGTGGCGTCGAGTTCGTCGACCAGATCCGCCTGATCGACGAGGATCATGGGATCGAGGTCGAGCAGATCAAGATCGGCCCTGGGGAGCTGCCCTATCTGGTCGATGTCGACATCAGCGAGAAGGCTCGCGAGAACCTGCTCTAACCGCCCGGGGGCGAGGTCCATGTCAGCAGCGGTCATCAAGAAGAAGGTCAAGGTCCCCAACCTGGTGGGGCTATCGGCGCGCAACGCCGCGATCGTGCTCCGGGCGGCGGGTTTCCCGCGTCCGGACATCCGCTATGTCGAGAGCTACGAGAAGCGTGGGTCGGTCGTGAGCCAGTCACCGACCCGCGGCCAGATCGTCGACAGCGACGCGATGATCCGGCTCACGGTGAGCCAGATCAACCTCATCCGCTTCATGCCGGCCATCTACCAGCGTGAGGCGCCAGACGGCAGCAACTTGCTGCGCGACTTCCTGTGGGTCATCCAGCATCTGGCGGACGACGTCGAGGAGAAGATCGACGGCATCCACACCTACTTCGACCCCTACGAGGCGCCGGAGGAGTTCCTGCCGTGGCTGGCCTCCTGGGTGGCGTTCACGCTGGACGACAACTGGCCCGTTGAGAAGAAGCGCTACCTGATCAAGCAGGCGGTGGAGTTCTACCGCATCCGTGGCACGGTCAAGGGGCTCAAGCTGTTTCTGAAGCTGTTTACGGACGTTGAGCCGGAGGTGATCGAGAACGAGTGGCCGTTCGAGGGGTTCAGGATCGGGGTGACGTCGACGATCGGCGTGGACTCGGTCATCCTGCCCCCGGTCAATCGGGCGCACTGCTTTGTGGTGGACTTCCCGCTGCATCCGGAGGAGGTCAGCGATGAGCTGATCATCCAGATCCACGACATCATCCAGGCGCAGAAGCCAGCCCACACGACCTACTTTCTGCGGTTCATGGGTGAGCGCAAGCTGCTGTCGAGCTTCGGCATCGTCATCGGCGAGCACGCCGTGGGCTCCGGCACGGAGGTTGTGGTGGAGGACGATTACGATCCGGACGCCGAACCGGAGGACTTCGACATCGGCGTCGACAGCTGAGGCGGCCGAGGTCACGGCGCGACGGGTCTCCAGGGCGTGACATCCGGCTCGAAATCGACTATGTGAATACAGACCCAGACGAATCCTGTCCCCTGAGCAGAGCGGGGGGACTTCAACGGAATCGCAAACCTCGAAAGGAGCGGCACGAGCTGGCGGCAGACGCCGGCGGCCCTCCAACGTAGCCAGAAGAGTGCCCGATGGCCAACGACGACAAAGTCTTCAAGCGTATCAACTTCTTCCGGGGGTTCGTGACCACGGAGGACGACTGGAACGACTCCGAGCGCTACCACGTCGACAAGCACAAGCTTCACAACCGCGCCTTCCATGGCTTTGGCGTCGTCCGCGGATGGGGCGACGAGTTCAAGGTCACGCCGCGCGGCAAGGGCGAGTTGAGCGTGGAGGTGTTCCCCGGCTATGCCATCGAGGGCCAGGGGAACGACGTCGTGCTCTGGAAGCCCACGATCCTTCCTCTGAACAAGGCGGACTTCAAGCTGCCGCAGACGGTCTTCCTCGTGCTGCGCTTCATGGAGGAGTTCTCGGACTTCATCGCGTACAAGCAGAACCTCGACTACAAGGGTCACCGCCGCATCGCTGAGCTGTGCAAGCTGGAGTGGACGGAGAAGCAGCCCGATCCGGCGACGGAGGTGGAGCTCTGCCGCGTGGCGCTCACGAGCGAGGCGACGAAGTTCGAGTTGCCGAAGGACCCGGCCGACCCGGGTGCGAACCAGATCGACCGCCGCTTTGTGCCGTACGCCGGCGTCGCAGGCGGGTTCATCGAGGCTCAGCTGCTCTGGCAGCTGCTCGAGCTGATCGAGCAGAACCGTCGGTTCTTCGCGTCGCTGGCCCGCGATCACGGCGTGCTGTCGGCGAACAACGTCGTGCAGAGCCTGATCACCCTCGGGATGTTGCTCGAGTCGGGTGCGGTGGGCTCCGATCAGCTGGTCAAGGCGCTCTCGCTGGTGGCCGAGCTCGAGATGGACGTGGTGAACGAGGTTGAGGCGACCCTGCCGCAGATCTCGGCCAAGAAGGACTTCTCGGTGTTCAAGCGCAACATCGAGTACCTCCGCGACATCTCCGCTGAGGGCAACACGGCGATCGCCCAGGGCCAGAAGATCTCCCTGGACAAGCTCAAGGACCTCGTGTCCTACCAGTCCAAGGGTTCGGCGGCGCTCGGCGCGGTGGTCCGCGTCTCTGCCCCCGCCCGCCCCACGCCGACCACCGCGACGGCGGAGGAGGCAGCGCCGGCTTCGGGCGGCAACCAGATGATCCTCGACGGCCAGCCGGGCTGGGAGGAGGTCAAGGTCAAGTCGACGCCGTTCGAGGAGACGATCAACGTCGACGGGGTGACCTGGACGATGGTCGACGAGCTCGACATCCTGAACAAGGAGGAGGAGGACAGCCACGCCTTCACCATCCGCGAGGCCCGCGACCAGTACCGCACCCGTCAGCGGCTGCGCTACCCCGACGGCACGACGGTCGCCGACAGCGGCATCGCCCACGAGGGCGGCTACTCCGAGTTCGAGATCCACAACGTGACGCCGAACGTGGACCTGGTCCTCATCCGGCGCATGGACTATGTGCGCGCCGACTACGAGTGCGAGATCTACTGTGAGGGCAACCTGGTGGGCATCGTCCCGTGCCCCGGGGCCGACCGGCGGTTCCGCTGGCGCAACTGGCCCTTCCGGATCCCGGCGAAGTACATCACCAAGGACCGCCTCCGGATCCGCCAGGTGATCATGACCGCCGAGCGCGACATCAACTTCTTCCACCTGTGGTTCTACCAGGCCCTCTGAGAAGCCATTCGGAAAATTGATGCCGATGGATCCGACGTAGATTCTGTTTCCAGGTGGCGTCTGATGTGAGGGAGTGGGCCCAGAGGCCCATGACCGAGCAGAAGACCCACCTGGGGACAACCCCGTCTGCATCTCGGT
>Ga0100377_1000227_pt1 | contig 46144 bp, 31 predicted proteins | sample CryGeymeta201501_FD_83664 | JGI IMG/M metagenome (GOLD analysis project Ga0100377, IMG submission 83664) | Groundwater microbial communities from Crystal Geyser aquifers in Utah, USA - Crystal Geyser metaG 2015-01 | ecosystem: Environmental > Aquatic > Deep subsurface > Groundwater | place: USA... | reverse complement strand
TGGGGGGTGAGGGCCTCCCCCTCTCCCGTCATACGGGAGAGGGGGTTGGGGGGTGAGGGCCTCCCCCTCTCCCGTCATACGGGAGAGGGGGTTGGGGGGTGAGGGCGCCCGGGGTGACGGCCGTTTTCCACGCCCACGCAAATACGCTATGCTCTCTCCGCGCCGCCCCTGCGCGGGCCGACGCATCCGCAGCGCTGGGACCTCTTCCAGCCTACGGGGCCTGAACTCGGAGCCTGTGGCTCCGCTCGACGCCATGGTGTGAGCCTGCATGTCGAAATCACGCGTTTCTGGTCGCCCCTTCGTGACGGCGGTGCTGGCCGCAGCCCTGGTGGCCGGGCTGCTCGGCGGCTTCGGGGGTGAGGCCTGGGCGACGACGGTCGTCAAGATGGACATCGAGAAGCTGAGCGTGCTGTCGGACGCCGTGGTGCTGGGGCGGGTCGAGGGCTTCCAGTCGCGGTGGGAGGAGGGGCGGATCGTCACGGACGTCGCCCTGCGGGTGGTCGTGCCGATCAAGGGGAAGGTGGACGCGGGCACCGTGATCACGGTGCGGCGGATGGGCGGGACGGTGGGGGACTTGCGGCAGTGGACGCCTGGGGCGACGGACTTCGCGGTCGGTGAGCGGGCGCTCGTGTTCCTGGACCGCGCGACGGTCAAGGGCGTGGCGACGCCGGTGGTGCTCGGCATGGCGCAGGGCAAGTGGGAGCTGGCCGAGGCGCCCGATGGCACGCTGCATGGCGTGCGGGACCTGCACGAGCTGACGCTGGCCGAGGTCGAGGAGCTGCCGGACGGGGGCCAGCGCATCCTGCGCATCGAAGAGGGCGCCAACGCCAACGAGGGCGTGGTGCCGCTGGACCTGTTGCTGTATCGGATCGCGGGGAGCCTGAAGGCGGCCGGGCAGCCGGTGCGCGCCGAGCTGCTCGACCGGATCGGGCCGGAGCTGAGCCGGCCGTGGAGCTTCGCGGCGGACTTCGCCCGGCTGCCGGCGCTGCCCGGCGCGAAGGAGGTGCGGCCATGAAGCAGACCTCCCGTGTCGCGCTCGGCGCGCTCGTCGCGGCCGTCGTGGTCGCCGCGGCGCCAGCGACGGCCTCCGCCTTTATCCGGACGACCACGTGCATCCCGGGCGCCAGCATCAACGGGTGCGCGACCAACGAGACGCCGCTGCCGCTCTACTGGCCCTCGAGCTGCGTGACCTACCACATCAACGAGGCCGGCACGACGCGGACCAACCTCGAGCGGACGTTCGGGGCGCTGCGCACCAGCTTCGATGCGTGGAACGCCGTGGACTGCAGCTTCGTGGAGCTCGAGTTCGGCGGGTACACCAACGAGGATCGGGTCGGGTTCAACCCGAACGCGGACAACGCCAACATCGTGGTGTTTCGGGACACCAACTGGGAGCACTCGCGGGGCATCCTGGCGTTGACGAGCGTCACCTTCAAGGGGTCCACGGGCGAGATCTTCGACGCCGACATCGAGTTCAACAGCCAGGCGTACAACTTCACGACCACCGACAACGACCTCCAGGTCGAGATCGACATCCAGAACACGGCCACCCACGAGGTGGGCCACTTCATCGGGCTCGACCACAGCCAGGAGCCCGAGTCGACGATGTTCGCCACGGCCCCCCTCAAGGAGACCAAAAAACGCAGCCTGCATCAGGACGACATCGCCGGGGTCTGTGACATCTACCCGATCGCAGACGTGCCCGCCGGCGGGAGCTGCTGGGGCGCCCCGATCGGCTTCTTCGAGCGGCCGCTCTACGGGCCCGGCGACGACACGCCCGTGATGGAGGACCCGGGGCCCTGCGGATGCAGCACGCCGGGCAGCAGCCCGGGCGTGCCGTGGCTCGGCGCGCTGGGCGTGCTCGGCGTGCTGGGGCTGGGCCTGTGGCGGCGGCGGTGATTCAGGCCGGAAGACGCGCGCCCGGAGGGCGCCGCGCTCCCGTGGCATCCCGCAAGCACCTGAAATCAATCATGAATCTCTGAGCTCGTCCGCACGAACTGCTGGAACGCCTCCTGCGTCTCGGGCGTGCCGATCATGGCGAGCAGGTCCTCGGCGCCGACCGTGAACTCCGGACCGGGGTTCGTGATCAGGCCACCGTTGCGGAGGACACCGACCACCGACGCCCCTGTCAACCTGCGCACCTCAAGCTCACCGAGCGTCTTGCCCACGATGGAGCTGCGCGGCTCAACGGCGACCCACTGAAGGTCGAACTGGCGCTCGGCCCCACGGAGCTGCCCGAGCGTGCGGTACGCGTCCCTGTGCGGGGAAGGCGTCGAGAAGAGGCTGTCGCGCAGCGCGTCCGTGGTGCGCTGGATCTCCGGGACGGGGATCTGCAGGTGAAGCAGAGCCTGCCGGGTCATCTCCAGCCCTGTCTCGAACTCGGGCAACACGACCTCGTGCACGGCCAGCTGACGAAACTCCTCCACGGACGCAAAATCGGGGGCGCGGGAGACGATGTGCAGACGAGGGTTGAGGCGCTGGGCGTGCACGACCGTGGCGCGCGCCACGATGAGCCCCGGTGTCGTGACGAGCAAGAGGCAGGCCTCCTCGATGCCCGCCGCTTTGAGCACGATCTCGTGGGTGGAGTCGCCGTAGATGGCGGGCATCCCCGCGACCTTCGCCTCCTCCACGCGGCGCTGGTCCAGCTCCACGATCACAAAGCGCAGGCCGTGCCCCTGCAGCACACTGGCGATCTGCATCCCGACGCGCCCGCCTCCGGCGATCACGACGTGGCCACTCAGCCCGTCCTCGGGGATGTTCACGGTCTGGAGCGGCTCGTGGCGGAAGAGCCGCTTCTTGAGCGCATAGATGCGAGCCGTCTGCCCTGAGACGAAGGGGGTGAGCACCATGGTCACCACCGCCGCGCTGAGCAACGCCGAGAAGACGTCGTGGCTGATGGAGCCCGTGGACACCCCCAGCCGCCCGAGCACAAACGCGAACTCCCCCACCTGGAACAACCCGAGCCCGACGGCCATCGGGATCACGTTGCCGTAACCGAAGCTGCGGCTGACGACACTGAAGATCAGCCCCTTGCCCACGGCGATGACGACCACCAGCAGGGCGATCTCCCCGAGGTGTTCGAGCAGAAACGCCGGGTCAAGCAGCATCCCCACCGAGGCGAAGAAGAGCAGCCCGAACAGATCGCGCACAGGGATGACGTCGCTGAGCGCCTGATGCCCATGGTCCGATTCGCTGAGCACCATGCCGGCCACGAAGGCGCCAAACGCGAACGAGAGCCCGACGAGATGCGTCGCATAGCCAACGCCCAGACCAATGGCCGTCACCGCGAGCAAGAACAGCTCACGCGAGCCCAGCCGCGCGATGTGCTTGAGCAGACCGGGCAGCACCCGCGTCCCCAGGACCACCATCACAGCCACGAACACCGCCGCAGAGAGCGCCGCCAGACCGAGCGCGCCCAGGTCGATCGAGGGACCGTTGAGCTGTGGCAGGATGATCATCAGCGGGATCACGGCCAGGTCCTGCACGATCAGCATCCCGATCATGACCCGCGACGAGAGCGTGCCGAGCCACCCCTGGCTCATGAGCGTCTTGAGCAGCACCATCGTGCTTGACAGCGAGATCATCGCGCCGAGCCACAGCGACTCCTTCCACTCCCAGCCCATCACCTGCCCAAGCCCGAAGCCAAGCGCGATCGACAGCCCCATCTGGATCGGCGTCCCCACCAGGGCCACCGTCCGCACGGGCTTGAGGTCCTTGAATGAGAACTCAAGGCCGAGCGCGAACAGCAGCAGCGCCACCCCGATCTCGGCCAGCCACTCGATGTCTTCGACGTTCGAGACGGTCAGACCGGCCGTGTTCGGCCCCAGGATCACGCCGGCTGCGATGTAGCCCAGGATCAACGGCTGCCCCAGCCGCTGCGCCACCAGGCCGCAGAAGAACGCCGTCATGACCAACAGAATGATGTCTGTCGCGATGCCCATGTGTCCTCCGGGTCAGGCGGAAGGTGCAAGTGGTGCACTCTGGAGTGGAGCACGTCAAGGTCTTGCCATGGCGCGACGCTGCCGCGCTGGCGGGGTCAAGGCGCGTCGGCGGCGTCGGTGGCCACGCCTGCGTCCAGGGTCAGCGGCCGCGTCGTGTCGAGGAAGCCGCGGAGGGCCTCGCTGAGGCGCTTCGGGTCGGGCGCAGCGCCGAGGGGGCGAGGGGATGGCGAGAGTTCGCCCGGGGCCGGGGGCGGTCCGCCGGGGGCGGGGGAGTCACCGGACGGCGCGGGCACGGGCTCGGCGGGCGGGAGGTCGGGAGGGACGTCGGGGGTGAGGGCGCTGTCAGGGGCGTCGGGGGCGACGTCGGGCAGGGCGGGGGCGTCGGCGGCGATGTCGGGGGCGTCGGGGCCGGCGTCGGGGCCGGCGTCGGGGATGGGGAGGTCGCCGGGCTGGGGGGCGAGGTGCTGGGTGTTGGAGCGGATGAGGTTGGCGAGCATACGAGTGCCCCGGGCGACCTCGTGGGCTTCGAGGCGGACCTCCATGTAGACGGCGGTGTCGCCGTCGCGGGTGTGCTGGACGCGGCCGACGAGGCTGGAGTAACCGGCCAGGGCAACGAGCAGCATGCCGGAGACGTGGTCGCGGACCTTCGGCCACTCGGTCATGAACCGCTCAGTGGCCGCTTTATCCTTGAAGTTCAGGTGGATACGCATGATGGGGCGCAGGTCGTCGTGGATGGCGATCTGGGCCGCGATGGGCGAGGGCAGGTTGGCGGCCGGGCCGCCGAAGCGCACGTTGATCTTGCTGAGCTCGACCACGGCCACCGCAGGCAGGGCCCCCTCCTCCGCGAGCGCGGTGGGCATGGGGGGGAAGAGGCTGCCTTTGGTCTTGCGCGCCTCCTCGGCCCGGGCGGCCAGGTAGGGCAGGAGCTCGGGCTTGGCGAAGGCCACCACGCCCTTGCCCGGAAGGGCGAAGACGCGGGGATCGCCGCGCTTCGCCCACCAGATCTTCTCGGGGCGGGCGACGCGCACCCCGGACCTCGGCGCCCAGGTCAGCGGCTCGTCGACGGACGCGGCCAGGTAGGCCTCGAGGGCTGGAGGGTCCATGCGGGTGTCGGCGATGAGGAGGTTCTCGCTGAGCAGGCGCAGGTCGGCCGAGGTGATGAGCAGGTGGTCGAAGTCGCGAATGGGGTCCATCTTGCTCATGCCCACGATCCGCACGTAGTCGGGCATGGCGGTCACCAGCGCCTCCAGGGACGCCCGATGTTGTGAGCGGCGCAGGCTCGCCAGGTCGACCATCGTCGTCATCACGGCGTTGCCCGGCGCCACCGACTGGATCTCCGGGATGCCTCGGACCTCGAACCCCACCTCGCCGGTGTACGCCGCGCGCGGGGTCTCGACGACGGGCTCGGGCGGCGCGGGCGGTGGCTCGGGCTCGGGTTCAGGCTCGGGCTCCGGTTTGGGCTCGGGCCTGGGTCTGGGCTTCGGCTCGGCCGTGGGCTGGGCTGGGGGCTCGGGGGGCAGGACGACGTCGTGATGGACGGGGTCCGGCTCGGGCTCGGGCTCAGGCGGCGGAGCGGGGTCGGGCTCGGGCGGCGAGGGCGGCTCGGCGGGGAGGGGCTCAACGGGCGGCGCGTCGAGGTGTTCGGCCTCGGCGCCGGACTGGCCGAGTCCGGCCAGCTCGACGCCCTCGACGAGCTCGAACTCGATCTGGAAGGTGGGCGGATCGGCCTCGTGGAAGCTGATGAGGATGGCGGCGAGCGCCGCGTGGCCGAGCAGGGACACCACGACCCAGAGCGCCGAACGCGACCATGTGCCGCGTTCGTGGAAGGGGTCGTCGGGGGTGTCGTGCATCGAGGCTCCGGGGCAGGTCCAACGCTTCGGTCGACTGCGGGAACGCCGGGGATCACGGGGCGCATTCCCGGCGCGGCGTCACGCCTGGCGCGCCGGCCGTATGGACGTCAGGCGGGGGCCGGCACCAGGACCTCGCGGGGGCGTGCGCCCTCGGCGGGCCCGACCACGCCCTCCTCCTCCATCATCTCGACCATGCGGGCGGCGCGGTTGTAGCCGACGCGCAGCTTGCGCTGGAGCATGGAGATCGAGGCCGACCGCTCCTCGATGACGATCTGGACCGCCTGGTCGTAGAACTCGTCGTGCTCCTCCTCCTCCTCCTTGGCCGCGGCGCCCTTGTCGGTCTTCTCGCCGCCGCTCTCGGCGAAGGTGAGCAGCGACTCGTCGTACTGAGGCTCGCCCTGGCCCTTGAGGAACTCGACGATCTTCTCGATCTCGGTCTCGGAGATGTAGGCGCCGTGCACGCGCTGATGCGTCGAGCGGCCCGGCCCGAGGAAGAGCATGTCGCCGCGGCCGAGCAGGTGCTCGGCGCCGTTGCTGTCGAGGATGGTCCGACTGTCGGTGCGCTGGGCGACGCGCAGGGCGAGGCGCGTCGGGAAGTTGGCCTTGATCAGGCCGGTGATGACGTCCACCGACGGGCGCTGCGTCGCCAGGATGAGGTGGATGCCGGCGGCGCGGGCCTTCTGGGCCAGGCGCGCCACGCAGGTCTCGACGTCCTTGGAGGCGACCATCATCAGGTCGGCGAACTCGTCGATGATGACCACGATGAAGGGGAGCTTCTTGTACTTCGGGACGCCGTTGGCGTCGAGCTTGAGCTTGCGGATGGCGTCGCTGTCCGTGTTCCCCTGCAGCAGATCCAGCTCGACCTGCTTGGTCAGCAGCTCGACCTTCTGGTTGTAGGAGCTGATATTGCGGACGTTCATCTCCGACAAGTTGGAGTACCGGGTCTCCATCTCCTCGACCGCCCAGCGCAGCGCCACAGCGGCCTTCTTGGGGTCGGTCACCACGGGGAGCAGCAGGTGCGGGATCGATTCATAGATGGAGAACTCCAGCATCTTGGGATCCACCATGATCAGCCGCACGTCGTCCGCCGTGTACTGGTACAGCAGGCTGACGATCATCGTGTTGACCGCCACCGACTTGCCGGCGCCCGTCGCACCCGCCACGAGCAGGTGAGGCATGGCCGCGAGGTCCGCCACCACGGGCGTCCCCTCGGTATTCTTGCCCAGCGCCAGCGGCATCCGGGCCTTGGTCTTCGTGAACTCCTCCGACGCGATGATCTCCTTGAGGTAGACCATCTCGCGGTAGTCGTTCGGCACCTCGATGCCCACCACGCCCTTGCCCGGGATCGGCGCGATGATGCGGACGCTGATGGCCGCCAGCGCCATGGCCAGGTCGTCGGCGAGCCCGGCGATCTTGCTGAGCTTGACGCCCGCGGCCGGCGCGAACTCGAACATCGTGATGACCGGCCCGGGGCAGATCTCGACGACCTTGCCCTTGACGCCGAAGTTCTCCAGCGTCTTCTCGAGCAGGATCGACATGTCCCGGAGCACGTCGTGGTCGACGTGGACCTCCTCCTCGGCCTGGTAGTTCAGGAAGTTCACGTCGGGGAGCTGATACAGCCCCGGACGCGCTGCCTTGAGCTTGGCCGGCGCCGCTTTGGCCAGGCTGTCACGCCGCTCGCGCGCCGACGCCTGCGCCGGGGTCTCGACGATCTGCGGGCCCAGCTCGATATCCGCCGGCCCGGCCAGCTTCGCCGCCGAGGTCGGCAGGGGCGCAGGCGGAGGCGTGGCAGGAGCGCTCTTGCTCGCGACCGCGTCCCAGGACACGTCCTCGCTGTCGTCGCTGTCGTCGTCGCTGTCGTCGTCCTCGCTGTCCTCCCAGCGCTGCCCCGGCAGCACGACGGCCGGCTCGGGGCGCAGCCCGGCCGGCGGCGCCTGATCGAAGCTGTCGTCGAAGGAGCTCTCGTCGTCCTCGTCGGCGGAGTCGATGATGTCGCGAGGGCGCTCGGCCTTGCGAGGCTTCTCCGGGCGCACGCGCTCGACGGGGCGCACGCGCTCGGGCTTGCGGGCCCTCACCGGTCGCACGACCTCCTCCTCCTCCTCGTCCTCGTCGTCTTCGACCACGGCGACCTTGCGGGGCTTCGCCTCGGCGGAGTCCCTGGTCCGGCGGGCCTTCTCCGCCCGACGGGCCTCGCGCGCCTCCTCCTTCTCCGCCTCGCGGTCGTAGTGGCGGCAGAGGCGCGCCTCGACGAGCCGCTCGAGCTCGTCGTCGTCGGAGGCGATGTGGGGCTCGTCGGAGCGCTCCTCGCGGAGGCGACGGCGGAACTCGCGCCACGACCGCCAGCGCAGGGTCACCCCCCGGAACATGAAGCCGATCCGCGCCCCCAGCCACAGCACGATGTTGCCCAACGACATGTCCGTCACCAGCATCAGCGCCAACAGCACGATGCTCACCGACAGGACATACGTCCCCACCTCGCCGATCAACCCCACCGAGAACTCGCCCAGCAGCGCGCCCACCAGCCCACCCGCCTGGTGCCCCCACAACAGGTCGCCCGCGAACAACAGGTGGCAGAACAACGCCCCGGCGAACACAAAGAGCCCGTACCCGACAAACTCCGAGGGCTTCAGCTCCGGCCGCCGACCGACCAGCATGAAGCCGCCGAGCATGAAGATCACGCCCGACAGCACCAGCGCCCCGACCCCGAGGATGTACAGAAGGATGTCCGCGGCGTACGCGCCCACCGGACCGATCCAGTTCTGCACCGTCTCGGCCGCCTCGATGTCCGAGGGGACGAAGCTGAAGATGGCCAGAAAGAGCGTGATGCTCAGCGACAACAACACCAGGCCGGTAATCTCGCCGCCACGACGGGACCGCTGCTCGTCCGTGAGCACGACGTCCTCAACGGACGCCTCGGCCTGATTCTTCGATGTGGTCCGTGCCATGGATTCGACGCCAGGAAAGAGGTAGACATCCCTTGTCACCCTCGACGCACCCCCGAAACTCGGGGCTCCGCGGACACGAAATCCGCGACGCGTCGGTGACAGGGTGCAGTATGACCCAGGTCGGGGTCAAGGCAAGTTATCCACCGTGGGTTGCCGCCACCCACCGTGAATCCCCCGCCGTGTCCGATGTTTGCCCACGTCTTGTGCCCGTCGGGAGCTCTGATGCGTCCTCCTCGAAGGCTGGCCCCCCCTCCTGCCGCCCCGCACGCTGCGACGCTGCCCGGCCTCGCAGGGCTCGCGCTCCTGACAGCGCTGACCGCCTGTCCCACCCCACCCCCACCGTCGTCGCCCGACCCGTCGACCCTCTGGGCAGGCCTCGCCGCACCGCCCGACTCCCCCGCGCACGCCCCGAACGGCCATGGCGACCTCGCGCGGCCGACCACCGCCCGGCGCCAGCCACCGCTCCGGCTCCTCCCCCCGTCCACGCCAACCCCCACGGCCACCCCCGACCCCGACCCCGCCCCAGCTCCCACCCCGCCGCTCCCCGCTCCGCCAACCCCCGAGGCCTCACCTCGGCTCGGCTTCAACGCGGGCGGCTTCGGCGTGATCGAGGCGTCGGGGCCACGGCAGGTCTGGCTGCAGACCCGCGGGCTCCCACAGGCCACCCGCGCGAAGCTGACCGTCGTTCCCATGGCCGCCGAGGCCGCCCCCTCGGTCCTGGCGCACATGCGCGCCCGATCGAGCGAGGCCTGGACGCCGGTGCCTCCCGAGCTCGCTCACCGCAAGGCCGCCACGATGGAGGTCCGGCTCACCGGGGGGCGGGCGGCCATCTCGGTGGATCGGCTGCCCGGCGGCGCGCGCTTCGGCACCATCTATACGGTCTGCGAGGCGACCGGCGCGGCCGTGCCACCCGAGGTCGCCATCCTCCAGGTGACCGACCTCGGGCTCGCCGTGCTGTACGACCACGACGCCGTGGTCGTAACCACGCACGCGCTGTCAGACGGCGCGCCGCTCGCCGGCGTCGCCCTCGAGCTGCGCGATCCGGGCAACGCGGTGGTCTGGCGCGGGGAGAGCGACGCGCACGGGCTGGCGAGGGCGCCGGGACTCCGGGCGCTCGGGCGGGTCGGCCCGTTCCTCATGGTGGTGCGGCGAGCGGGCGACGAGGCGGTGGCGTGGCTCGACGGGACCGGCGCGCGGGGCTATCTGGCGGCGTGGACCGCGGGCAACGCGCCGCCGACCTCACAGCTCAACATCCACGTGGTGACGCCGCGCGCCGTGGTGCAGCCGGGTGAGGCCGTGCCCATGTTCGGCGTGGTCCGTCGCTACGACGCGCGCGGGAACGTCGAGGTGTTGCCGGAGCACAACCCCATCCTGTTCAGCGCGCGCAGCGCCTCCGGCGAGCTGCTCGTCAAGGACCTGTCCGTGCCGGTCGGCCCGCACGGCACCTTCGCCACGACGCTGACCGTGCCGGAGGACACCAGCCCCGGCGAGCTGCTCCTGACGACCACGACCACCGGCGCCGAGCCGCGCGCGTTCAGCCACGCCGTCGTGGTCGAGCGCGTGAGCCACGCGCGGGCCACGGTGCAGGTCGCGCTCGACGCCGACGAGGTCCAATACGGCGCGCCGCTCGGCGCCACGATCTCGGTCGCCCGCGACGACGGGCGGCCGCTCGCCGGCCGCGCCGTCCGGTGGACCGTCCGCCAGGCCCCCTGGCCGCTCGCCCCCGAGGGTGACGGCGGCCACCTGTTCCACTCGCCGCTCACTGGCCCGCTCGCGACAGACGACGCCACCGCGCAGGCCCGCGCCCTCTTCGCCCGCGGGGACGTGGTGGGGAGCGGCGCAGGCGTCACGGACGACCGGGGTCAGGCGCGCGTCTTCCTGGAGGTGCCCGGCGACTCCAACGGCCAGCGCCTCGACCTCACGACCCGGCTCACGCTGGAGGTGGACGCAGAGGTCGACGGAGGCGTGCTGCACCAACAGGGCGCGGCGCTCGGCCGGCCGGCGGCGGCGTTCGTCGGCCTTGGCGCGGCGGCGTTCGGGGAGGTGGGCCAGGCGGTGCAGGTCGGGGTAGCGGTGACGGATGGGAGCGGCGAGGCCCAGGGCAGACACCGGACCGAGGTGACCGTGCGGCGAGAGCGCGTCGTGGAGACCTTCGGGCCTGACAACGCCGGCTTCACACGGCGGACCCTCGCCACGCGCTGGGAGGACGCGGGGGGCTGCACGCCTGGCGCGGACGGGGGGTGCCCCTGGACGCCGACCGTCAGCGGGCGCCACGCGATCACCGTCAGCCTGGACGGCGTCCCCGCGCTGCACCGCGGCTTCTTCGCCGCCGACCGCCACGGCACTTCCGCCTCCGACCTCGCCCCGTCGGCCGCCGAGCTCGTGCTGGATCGGCCGTGCTACAGCGCAGGCCAGGTCGCCCACGCGCTGATCCGCGCGCCGTTCCGCGACGGGCATGGGCTGCTCAGCGTCGAGCGCGCAGGCCTCCTCGAGACGTCACCGTTCGTCATCGCAGGCTCGACTGCGAGCCTCGAGGTGCCGGTGGAGGGCGAATGGGCGCCGAACGTCCGGGTGGTCGCGCGGGTGTGGCGAGGGCGGACCGAGGCGACCGGCGGACTCGACGGGGAGCTGCTCGCGCAGCCCGCCGAGGCCACGGCCACCATCAACGTGCCCATCGATGCGCCGCAGCCCGCGGTGTCGATCGGCCTCGACGGGCCGGCGCTCGCGGGGGCCTCGCGCGCGGTGGTCGTCCAGACCGACCTCCCCGGCGCGGCGGCGGCGATCTTCGTCACCGACGATCGCTGGTTCGCTCACCCGAACGCCAGCCCCGACGCGCTCCTCGACGCCTTCCACCCCCGACGCGCCGAGGGGACCGTGCAGTTCTCCGGCCTCGCCCGAACCCTCCAGCCGTTCGCCTCAGACGGCGCAGCCGACCTGGTCGCCCCGGACACCCGGCCTTCGCTCGGCGACGCGGCGGAGCCGGCCACGCGCCCGACGGGCACGACCCTGCCTCCCACCCCCGGCGAGCTGGCCCCGTCGCCGTCGTTCCGGTTCGCTGCCACCGACCTCACCACGGACGCCGCCGGGCGCGTCCTCCTGCCGATCACACTGCCGCCAGACGCTGCCACGCTCCGCGTCTTCGCCATCGTGGTCGACGGCGCGCGCATGGGTGCGAGCTCCAAGGTGGTCGAGGTCGTCGAGCCGCTCTCGGTCACCCCGTCGCGCGGCGCCACCTGCGACGCGGGGGGCGGCTGCACGCTCGGCGCGACCGTCCGCAACCACTCGGCGGAGCCGCTCGAGGTGACCGTCGCCCTGCGTGGCCCCCACCTCGAGACCGGGCCGCCCTGGCGTCGAACCGTCCCCGCCCACGCGGATGCCCTCGTCGAGATCCAGGTCCAGTCTCCGTCCCACTGGATGGGACCCAGCCCCGTCCAGTGGGTCGCCCGCGCCCACCACCTCGTCGATGTGGCCACCGTGGACCTCGACCTCGACGCACGCGTGCGCCCCGACCGCGCCCACCGCGCCCTCCGCGCCGAGGCCGCCGTCGCCGTGCCCATCGAGGCCGAGCCGGGGAGCACGCTCACCCTCTCCCTCTCCGCCTCCCCGCTCGTGCTGCTCCAGGCCGAGGTCGAGCGCATCCTGACCGCACGGCCCGGCAACCTGGTCGCGCTGACCGATCGCCTCGTCGTCCTGGCGACGCTCCGTGCCCACCTCCCGCTGCTCGACCTGCCGGGCTGGTCCGAGCGCGCCAGCGCCACCGAGGAGGCGCGGCGCACCGCGGACCAGCTCATGGCGCTGCTCAGCCCGCTCGGTGACTTCCACACGGCCTCCGGCGGGCCGACGGCCTCTGGAGAAGATGGCCTCCTGGCGCTGTGGGCGCTGACCCTGGCCGACGAGCACGGCCTGCACATCCCGGCCAGCGCCATCAACCGCGCGCGCCGCCGCCTCCTGCACGAGCTGACGTTGCAGGCGGCCCCGCCCTCCCCGCTCCAGCTGTTCTGCCTCCGCGCCGCGGGCAGCCGCCTGCCCGCCGACCTCGTCAAGGCCGCGCTCGCCGCGCCGCCGGACGGCGCCGCCCCTGCGGCCCTGCTCGCCGCCGCGCTTCGCCTCGACGACCTCGGCGCCGCCACGCCCGCGCACGCCGCGGCCACAGACCACCTCCTCCGCCCCCTCCTCGACGGGCCCACCCAAGCCGACTCCGACGACCTCGCCGTATCCGCCCCCCTCCTGCTGGCCACCCTCCGGGCCGACGCCGATCCGCTCACCGTCGCGCTCACCGACCGCGCCACCGCCGCGCTGTCCACCGATCAGCCGCACGACCGCTCGGCCCTCCTCTTCGCCATCGCCGCGCTCTCGGAGCTCGAACGCACGACGGGCCGACGACGTGCGCAGTTCACCGCTGCTGCCTGGCTGGGCGACACGCCCGCGGCCCGACATCGCTTCGAGGGGGCGCAGACCGTGCGGGTCACCGTGGACCTCGACGCGCCGCAAGATCTCATCGTCGTCGCACACGACGGCACGCTCTACGGGCAGGCGACGCTCGCAGGCAGGCGACACCCGGCGCGCTGAACCCCCGATCTCATCCTTAAAATACCTTGAATAACAGTAGGTTACGCTATCTGCCCGAGGTCAGAAAGAGCGCGAGCTTCACGTCGAACCGCGCAGGCCCAAGCTGCTCACGCAGGCCATCGTGGCCGCCGCCCTCCACCACCTCCAGCTTGCGACCCGGTGAGCCGATCGTCTCGAAGAGCCCCCGCACCTCGGCCAGAGGCACCTCCGGATCGGCGTCGCCGTGCACCACCAGCACCGGCGCCGAGACCGACCGAACCGCCGCCGACGCGTCCGGCCCACCGCTCCACAGCATCCCCAACGGCAGACCGCCGAACCGGGAGGCGACCCGCACCGACACGTCGGGCTCCACCCCTTCGAGCACCAGCGCCCCCACCTTGCGACGGGACGCCACCGTGGCGGCTGTCGCCGCGCCGACCCCGCGCCCATACACCCCGATCCCGTCCGCCGGACGCCCGGACAGCGACGCGACCCGCTCCAACCCGACCTCCGCCTCCGTCACGAACGACGCCACGTCCGGCGAGCCCGCGCTCGGCCCGTAGCCCCGATGCGCAAGCACGTAGACGCTCACCCCCTGCTTGCGCACCCCCTCGAACTCCGCGGCCACCACCTCCGGCCGCGCATCCATCCCGTGCAGCACGAGCAAGACCCCGCGCGGCGTCCCGTCCGCGGCGCCCCAGTAGCCGTCGAGGCCGTCGCCAGCCTCGTCGACCGTCCAGCCGCTCCCCGTCAGCGCCGACTCTACCGACGTGTCCACGGTGTGCGTCCCGTACACCCCGCTCGCCAGCCACAGCCCCCAGCCCACCGCCAGCACCACCACCAGCGCCGCGACCGCACCGCCGATCTGCGCCGGCGACCGCCTCCGCTTCGCCTCCACCACGGCCGACGGCGAGCCCGCGCGCGCGATCATCGGCCGATCGGCCAGCTCGTTCACCGTCAACTCGCGCGGCGCAGGCGCCGACGGCGCGGGCTGCGCCGGGGCCGGCCGCGCCGGGACCGCTGGCGCCGAGCGCGACGGAGCTGCGGAAGCGGGCCGCGCCAGGGGTGACGGCTGCGACTCGATCGCGGTGGGCCGTGCGGTGACCATCCGCGGGCTCGGGATCACCGGCGCCGAGGAAGACGCCGAACCCAGCGAGGGCGGGCGGTGCTCGTCCACCGTCTCCAGGTGGGCCTCATCCATGGACAGCTCGGCCGCGGGGCTGACCGCGTCCGCCCAGTCCACCTCGGCGGTCGACGGTGGCCGCGGCGCCTCGTCGGCCAGCGAGCTCTCACGCGTCACGCGGTCCAGCGCCTCGAGGAACGCCTCGGCGGTCGCGAACCGCTCCTGCATGTTCTTGCGCACCGCCTTCGCGAGCACCGGACGCAGCGGCGCAGGCACCGCAGGGTCGTCAGGATCGATCACGGGCTTGGGCTCGAGCTGCTTGAGCAGGACCTTCCAGGTCGTCTCGCCCTGCACCGCCCGACTGCCCGTCAGCATCTCGTAGAACACCAGGCCCAGGCTGTAGACGTCGCTCGCCTCACGCACCGTGTGGTGGTCCACCTGCTCGGGCGCCATATAGCTCGGCGTGCCAAGCACCTGCCCCGTCACCGTAATCTGGCTCGGCACCGGCCCGTCGCCGGCCACCTGCCGCGCCAGACCGAAGTCCACCACCATCACCCGCTCCGGCGCCACCAGCCGGCCCTGCTCCCAGACCGGATCGTGCACGAGGATGTTCTGTGGCTTGATGTCGCGGTGGATCACCCCCTCCCGGTGCGCCACGCGCAGCGCCAACAGGATCTGGCGGGTCAGGCGCACCGCGCGCATCGGCGCCAGCGGCGCCTCCGTGGCGATCAGCCGATCCAGGCCCCGACCGTGCACCAGCTCCATCGCGACGTAGGGCACACCCTTGTCGCTCTCGCCCACCTCCAGGAAGCGGCAGATGTTCGGGTGGATCAGCTTGCCCCACAGCGTCGTCGCGCGGTCGAACCGCGCCCGGCGTGACGCGATGTCCTCCCCTGCGTTCAGCAGCTTGAGCGCCACCTTCTGGCCGCTGCGCGTGTCCGTGGCCTCGAAGACCGCGCCGTCGCCGCCTGTGCCGAGGCAACGGTGCAGCTCGAACGGACCCACGCGGTCCGGCGTGCCTTCACTCATGGGCGTGCCCGACATCCACCGGAGACACCCAGTCCGCCCCGGGCACCCGCTCCAGCTTCACGCTCTCAAAACCATCCTCCGCCCCACCAAACCACACCACCTTCTCCTTGAAGCCCCGCTGGCGCAGGCTCAGCCGCACCTCACCTCCGCGGGGGCGCTCGAGCGTCAGCGGCGTCGTGCCGATGTGCGTCGCCCCCTCGAACACGTCCGCGCCCGTCGGGCTCGTCGCCACCGTCAACGACACCGTCGATGCCCCCCCGACCACCGGCGCCTTCTGCGCTGGCAGGCTCGTGGCGATCATCACCACCACCGTCACCGTCACGCCGACCAGCAGCACGGCGAGTCCGATGAACAGGGCGATGAAGATCTGTCGCTCCGTCGGATTGATGGCGCTGCGACCACCGCGGCCCAGATGCGGCACATACGCTGGCTGCTTCGGCGCCGTCGGCGTCAGCTCCTGGCCCACCGCCCGCCCCGGACGCCCGGTGCGGACGCTCACCGCCAGCGGCGGCGACGCCTCAACGTCCTCCGGCTCGTACTCCTCCGGCTCGCCCAGCGGGTCCGGCTCCCACTCGTCCTCGGGGTCCATCAGCGTCGGCATGTCGGTCGTCTCGACAGGGAAGCCGTCGTCCGGCTCCCCCACCGCGACATAGAACCGTCGATCGCGGCCCGGTGGGTTGCCCTGCGGCCCCGCCGGCACGTCCATGCCACCGTCGCGAGACAGCCGGAACGCCCGAACGCTCGGCGTCGTCGCCAGCGCCCACTCCGGGATCGACGCCTCCGGGCTCGGCGCTGGCATCGCCCGCGCCCAGCTCCCGCTCGTCGACGCCGCCGCCGCCAGACCGAAGGCCTCCTCAAACACCATCAGCAGCTCCGAGGCGTCCCGATAGCGATCCCCCGGCTCCTTCGCCATCGCCCTCGGCACGATCACCCCGAACGGCGAGGACATCACCGAAGGCGGAAGCGGCGGGATCGGCGACTGACAATGCTTGAGCGCCACCGTCATCGCCGTCGCCCCGTTGAACGGCGGGCGCCCGGTCAACATCTGGAACGCGATGCAGCCCACCGCGTAGATGTCCGCCGCAGGCGTGATCGCCATCCCCTTGGCCTGCTCGGGCGACATGTACTCGGGCGTCCCGCACACCACGCCGTCCTCGGTCAAGCGACGCCCTCCACCGGAGGCGCCGCCTTCCAACGCCTTGGCGATCCCGAAGTCCAGCACCTTCACCACGAACTCGGTGTCCCGCTGGCTCAGAAAAATGTTCTCCGGCTTCAAGTCCCGATGCACGATCCCCTTGCGGTGCGCCTCCGACAGCGAGGACAACACCTGCCGCAGGATCATCACCGTCTCCTCCACCGGCACCGTATCCCGCTCCACCAGATAGTTCGCCAGGTCCTCCCCGTGCAGGTACTCCATCGCCAGGTACGGCATCGGCTCGTCGTGACCGGCGTTGTGGACCCCGAACGCGTGGATGATCACCGAGTGGGGGTTCGTCAGCGAGCTCGCCAGCCGAGCCTCGCGCTTGAACCGCTCCACCAGCCCCTCCTCACCAAGCGCGTGCGGCAACAACATCTTGATCGCGACCTGGCGATCCAGCCCGAGCTGACGCGCCTCGAACACCATGCCATGGGCCCCACGTCCAAGCTCTCGACGCAGCTCGAACATGCCACCGATCGTGTCCCCAGGCTTTGGATGTCGCACCAACACGCCCCTGGCGCCTCCACGGAAACCTCACTGGGGAGTTCTGACCCCAGCGACGGGGACAGCTGTCCCCAACCCACCGTGCGGCCTCTGCGACGGATGTGGCCCTGACGGCCGAGGCCAACATGCTGTGGTGAACGTCGCCGCACCTGCCATCATACCGTGCAAAGCGCGTTCCGGCGATACCCTATGTCGACCGCGTCGCATCCTTCCCACGAAGGCCAACCCCGGCTCTCCCCGCGGCCCCGCGTGGATGCGTCCGCCCACCTGACGGACTTGCAGAGCCGCGCCATCTCCCGTACCCTCACCCCACCAAGGCCACGGGACCCGCGCCCCTCGATCGCTGCAACACGGTGCCGCGTAGGGTCCATCACGTTTGTCGCGCAGGAGTCGCCATGGCGACCTCGGCTTCCATCGGCCACAGCACCAACCGCAACCCTGACACCGCCGGCCGCGAAGCCGCTGGACAAGCCCTGGCGGCGCTGGCCAACCCCGCCTCGCTCCTCCTCGTGTTCGCCACCGCCGGCTACGACCCCCATGTGCTGATCCCCGCCATCGCCAGCGCCTTCCCCAACGTCCCCATGGCCGGCTGCTCGGCCGAAGGCGTCATCGCCGGCCCCCTCTCCAACGAAGGCACCCACGCCGTCACCGTCCTCGCCGTCGCCTCCGACCGCGCGCGCTTCGACACGCTCGCCGTCTGCGAGCTCGGCGCCGACCCGGTGCGCGCGGCCACGCTCATCGCCGACCGCGTCCGCACCGGGCCGGTGCAGCCTCCCAACGCCCTCCTCCTGTTCCCGGACAGCCTCACCGCCAACATCACCCGTCTCCTCGACACGCTCGCCGACAAGCTCCCGCCGAACCTCAAGGTCGTCGGCGGCGCCGCTGGCGACATGATGAAGTTCCAGAAGACGTGGCAATACCATGACGGCCGCGTCCTATCGGACGCCGTCGCGGCGGTGATCATCGGCGGCGCGGTCACGCTCGAGCACGTCGTCAGCCACGGCTGTGATCCCATCGGCCTCGACCGCACGGTCACCCGCAGCGACGGACGCAGCCTGCTCGAGATCGACGGACAGCCCGCCTGGACCGTCTTCAACGGATACATCGACAGCGACGGCCGCGACCTCCACCCCGGCGACGTCGACTTCCTCTGCTTCGGCCAGCACATCGACCCGGTGCCGTTCTATGGCGACCGCCTGATCCGCGTCCCCTTCGCCCTCGACAAGAAGCGCGGCGCGCTGCTGTTCAGCGTGGAGATCCCCGAGGGCAGCCAGCTCACCATGACGCGCCGCGTCCCGCAGCGCATCGTCGCCAACGCCGTCGCGTCAGCCACACGCCTCCAGCAGCGATTCCCCGATCAGGCGCCTGCCTTTGTCCTTCAGCTCGACTGCGCCGGCCGCGGCCGCGCCCTGTTCGGCGAGCGCTGCGCAGCGATCGGGCTCCATCCCTTGCAAGACGTGCTCGGTCACGAGGTGCCGTGGACGGGCTGTTACACCTTCGGGGAGCTCGCGAGCCTGGAGACGCGACCCGTCCTGCATCAATACAGCGTCGTCCTGTGCGCGCTCTATGACCTGCCCATCGCCCCGCCCGCGGATGAGCCTCGCGAGGGGAGCGCGCCCCCATGACCGACACCGATGAACTCGTGACGCTTCGCGCACAGAATGAGGCGCTGCACGACCAGGTTCGCCAGCTCGTGCGGCTCGACCGCCAGCTCTTCCAGTCTCAGCACGAGATCGACCGCCAGCTCCAGCGCATCCATCGCGTCAACCGCTTCGCGCTCGACGCCGCCGCCACCTTCGGGGTGGCTGAGATCCTCCACCTGGCGCTCCTGGCCATCCTCGACAGCACGACCCTTGAGCAGGGCGTCGCCTTCCACCACACCGACGACGACGTGCTCGTCCCTGTCGCCTCGGCCGCGCTGCCGGGCCTCGAAGCCCCGGAGCCCGCGCGCCAGGGCGAACGCATCCCGGCGGACGCGCCGCAGATCATCCACATCTTCCGACGAGGAGCCCTCCCCGAGCCCCGGCTCGCCCCGTTCGTCCTGGCCTTTGAGCGGGTCTTTCCGCCAGCCGACCCCACCAACAACGGCCTCTTCCTCTACCTCCCTGCACCCGCGATGCAGGATCGAGCGCTCGGCGCCCTGCTCATCTTCAAGAGCGATCCCTCCGTGATCTCGCCGCACGACCGTCTCCCCACCAACGCCGACGCGCCGTTCTTCGAGCTGTTCGCCGGCCACGTCGGGGCAGCCTTGCAGGCGGCCACGCTCTCGAACGAGCTCGAGCGCAGGGTCGCCCGGCGCACCGCCGAACTGAAGCACGCCCAGGACCAGCTCGTTCAGGCAGAGAAGATGGCGGCCGTTGGCACCCTGGTCGCTGGCCTGTCGCACGAGCTCAACAACCCCATCACCGTCATCCTCGGCTTCGCCCAGGGGCTCCTCCGCCAGACGCCTGGCCCTTCGCCCCAGCGCAGCGGACTCGAGGCGATCGAACGACAGGCGCGCCGCTGCGCGCGCCTCGTCACGGCACTCCTTGAGTTCTCCCACCACGAGCCGCTGGTCCAGGACCCCTGCGCGCTCGGGGGCCTGCTCGAACGCGTCGTCCAGATCGCCCGTCCCCGCGCCCGCCTCGGCGAGGTCACCATCGAGCTCGACCTCGACCCCGACGACCTGCCCGAGACGCTCGTGTGCGTTGGCCAGCTCGAGTCGGCCCTGCTGAGCGTGGTGCACAACGCCATCGACGCCAGCCCCCCCGGCCTGACCGTCGTCGCGCGGCTGCGCGCCACGCCCCGCGGCGATCGCACAGGTTTCCTCATCGAGCTCACCGACCGCGGAGAGGGCATCTCCGCCGAGCGCCTCCGCCGTGTCTTCGATCCTTTCTACACAACGCGGCCGGTCGGCCAGGGCACGGGCCTCGGCCTCAGCCTGGCGCGCAAGATCGTCGAGTCCCACGACGGCACCATCGACGTCCATAGCACGCTCGGCGAGGGCACGACGGTGGCGATATGGCTCCCCTGGCGCAAGCCCAACGAAGCCGCGAAGCCAACCGCATAGCCCCACTCGCCTGACCGAGATATATCCTGTTAAATCAAGAGCTTACAGCTCATCATCGGCGTCCACCGGCTCATCCACCCAGGCGAAGTCGAACCAGAACCGCTCACGGCTGAGCCGCTCGAAGCCCAGCGAACGATACAGGATCGCCGCCGGTGTGTTACCCTGGTAGGCCTCGAGGTCGATGCCCCGGATGTTGTGCGTCTCGGCCCAGTCGAGCATGTGCTCCACCAGCGTCCGCCCGAGGCCATGCCGCCGCCAGGCGTTGTCCACATAGAGGTTCTCGATCCAGAGCGACTTGCCCGCCAGCTTGACGCTGAACAGCACGTTCGCCAGCAGGATCCCCACCGGCTGGCTCTGCTCATCCGGCCGCACCACCAGGCAGTACGACGACCGCCCCGCGTCCTCGAGCACCAGGTCGGCCACCGCCAGCAGGTCCTCGGGCGTCTTCCCCATCCCGAGATCCCGCATGTCGTTCGCCAACAGCCGCGCGATCGTCTCGCGATCTGCGGGCCGAACCGGCCCGAACACGAATGACACTCCGCGTCCCTCGCTCATCACCACCTCATCCTGGCCAACGCGACCACAGGCACCCAACGGGCCGCCGCCCGAGCTGCCTCAGCCTCCCATGGACCTCACCGCAACCCCTGGACTCTACCGCGCCGCCTCCCCCTTGCCAACCGCCGCCTCCCACCCGATCCTTGCCTCGCCATTCCACCTCAACAGGCTTGCAGCCCGGCGCAAGGCGGGGTAAGAACCTGTACGGACTGTCGAACCGAGCCAGCGAGGAGGTCGGAAGCCGGGCGCCTGTGCCCCTCACGTCTCCGCCCCTCGCGCGGCCCACGCCAGGACCGGAGCACACCACGCTGCCCGCCGACGCTCCTCGGTCCACACCCGTCGGATTTGCCACGGCGCGGCCTCAACGCCACGCCCGCTGCGCCATACAGCTTCTCTTGCTTCGGAGGTCAGGTCATGCACATCGCGCCACGCGAAACCCGTGAGGCTCTCGTCGGTCACCTCGAGACCGCCGCGCGTCCCCGTCGGCTCACCACCCTCGTCGGGCGCAGCGCGCTCCTCGCCACCATCGCCACGCTCGCGCTCATCAGCGTCGCGTGCGCCGGCATGTTCGCCCCGCCCGGCGGCATCGCCGACTCCAACGCAGGCGCCAACCCCGGCGGGACCTCCTCCGGCGTCAGCACCGCCGGCCCCGAGTCCGACAACAAGCGCCCCGACCAGATCGACGCAGCGCGCAAGTTCACCGAGGAGGGACGCCACCTCGACGCCCTCCGCGAGATCCAGCGCGCCCTGCTCCTCGCGCCCGAGAACACCGAGGCGATCGCCCTCAAGGCCCAGATCCGCGAGAAGATCGCCACCAGCGACACCCTCATCGTCGTCGGCGAGCCCTTCGGCGGCGTCAAGCCCCAGAGCCTCTCTCAGCTCACCCAGTACGACGCCGACGCCAAGGACATGGGCATCAAGCCCGGCTACGAGCTCGTCATCCCCCTGCCGGAGACCATCGCCATCTCCAGGATCACCTTCCGCGCCGACACCGCCTGGGGCGACCTCGTCTCCGTCGAGGCGCGCAACGGTGACGGCGAGTGGATCACCGCCTGGACCGGCGCCGCCCAGAAGCTCGAGGCCACCAACGGCTCCGAGCTCACCATGCCCGCCCGCCCCGTCGCCGACTCCCTCCGCTTCACCGTCAAGAGTCCGTCCATCCCCTCCGGACGCGTCTCCAGCGTCCGCATCTTCGGCCGCATCCTGCAGCAGCCCCCCGCCGGCCTCCTCCGCCTCGCCAACGCCATGGTGGACCCCAACAGCGCCGACAAGGGCGGCGCTGCCATCCTCCTCCGCGGACAGGGGCCCTACAAGGTCGCCCGCTTCGACCTGGCCACCAACACCGAGAAGGAGCTCGGACGCGTCGATGAGGTCCGCGACGTCGTCTGGCTCGGCGCCCACGGCGCCGAAGGCGACGTCTTCGCCACGACCGCCAACGGCCTCGTCAAGGTCAACCCCGGCGGCAACGAGATCATCGACAAGCGCATGATCGGCAGCGCCTCCGTCCGCGGCGAGTCCGGCGAGTCCACCGAGCGCACCGGCATCGCCCGCCTCGCCTCCCTCGTCGGTAACCCCGCCAGCCAGACCCTCTACATCGGCTTCGACACCGCCATCTGGTCCATGAAGGCCGGCGAAAAACCTCGCCGCTTCGGCACCGTCAGCCTCCCTCCAGGACGCGAGCACCACACCATACAGCAGCTCGTCGTCGCCGGCTCCCGACTCCTCGTCCTCACCGAAGGCACCTGCGCCGGCAAGCCCTGCGGCCAGTGGTGGCCCATGAGCCTCGACGGCGCCCCCCTTGGAGAGACCCCCCAGCCCGACGCACGCCTCGGCCGCGCCCTCCTTGACGTCGCCCGCGCCACCGGCGCCGGCGCCCAGCTCTCCTTCTCCTCCGACTTCGAGGTCCAGTACACCGGCTCCGGCGAGGCCCCCAAAGGCCTCCTCCGCGCCCCCTTCCTCCACTCGACCCCCATCGAGAAGAAGTACGGCGCCTGCGAAAGCAAAGCCCGCGCCGCCCTCTGGCTCCCCAACAACAGCGCCGCCCTCACCCTCGCCGATGCCTGCGGCAAGCTCGGCGGCTCACAGGCCTTCGTCGTCAAGCCCGACACCGGCGCCGCCTTCCAGCTCTTCCCCGGCGAGCTCCCCCCCCTGCGCGGCCTCGGCAAGCTCCACTTCGACGCCGCCCGCGGCTGGTGGTTCGCCGACGGCTACTACGGCAACGTCGACGGCACCCTCTGGCGCGCCCCCGAAGGCACCTTCGCAGCCTGGGCCAACTGAAGCGCCCTCACCCCCCAGCCCCCTCTCCCGTATGACGGGAGAGGGGGAGGCCCTCACCCCCCAACCCCCTCTCCCCTCGACGGGGAGAGGGGGGGCTAGAACAGCGTTTTTACTTATACAGCAATAACTTACTGTCCGGCTCCCCCTCTCCCCTCTGAGGGGAGAGGGGGCTGGGGGGTGAGGGCCGAGCCCGCGTAGGCCGGCGGAACGAGCGCAGCGAGTTGCGCAGGACGGGCGAGCGCAGCGAGAACGGCCGTAGGCCGGAGCTTTGTAATAGTCGAGGGGGCTGGGGGGTGAGGGCGCCCCAAGGTGACGGCCCCTACACAAACTCCCCCATACACCCCCGGCACAGCTCCGCCCACGGCATCTGGTCCAGCTCGGCAAACCCCAGCTCGCCCCCGCACCGCCGGCAGATCCCATAATCCCCCTCCGGGTCGTCCAGCGCCTGGCGCCGGTCGGTGACAAGCTCGAGGTAGCGCCGCAGGCGGTCCTCCTTCTTCAGCTCCTTGTCCTCCTCGCCCCAGAGCTTGATGGAGGACAGCGTGACGTTCTTACCCGCCTTCAGGTCGGCGAGTCGGTTCGCCACCACCTGTCCCTGCTTCATCAGCTGCTTGCGAAGGCCGGCGCGCTGCGCCGGCGTCAACGGAACGCCCATCACTCACCTCGATGTCGGGGGTCAAGCGCACGATGGACCGGAGGCGGTCGAGATGTTCGGCCAGCTCGGGTGCCAGCGGTGCCTCCCAGGTTGTGCCATCCAGGAGCGTCAAGCGCAACGCGTGCAGCCAGAGTCGGCCGGGAAAGGCGTGGATGCGGACGAACCGGCGGTGGCGGTAGCGCGTGTCGCCCACGACCGCATGCCCCAGCCCCTGCAGATGCCGACGGATCTGATGCTTGCGTCCGGTCTCGGGGGTGACCTCCAGCAGCGTGCAGTCCGGCAGCGTCTCGAGCGTGCGGTAGCGCGTCACAGCCTCCAGCGGACGGCCGCGGCGCGCGTCGGCCAGCAGCTCGCAGATAACCCCCTCCCCCTCCATCGCCTCCACCACCAGCGCCAGGTACACCTTGCGCACCTCGCCGCGCTCAAACAGCTTGCCAAGCCGCCCCCGCTCCTTCGACGACGTCGACAGCAAGACCACCCCCGAGGTGTCCCGGTCGAGACGATGGGCGGGCGCGAGCCCGTCGGCGCCGTGCACCTGCTTCGCCCAGCGCACCAGATCGGGGATGGACGGATCGTTGGTGGGGTGAACGGCGTAGCCCGCCGGCTTCGACACCACCCACAGGCTCCCCTCCTGCGCCAGAACCACGGGCTCGCTGACCGCCATACCGCTCCTCACCGCGACCGGATGATGTGTGTCTCTGGCTGCTCGATCAGCCGCTCGAACAGGAGCGAGGTGCGCGCCAGCGTGTCGAGGTTCCCGATCACCACCAGCTTGCTCCGCGCCCGCGTCAGCGTCACGTTGAGGCGGCGCGCATCGGCCAGGTGGGCGCTCGTGCGGCCAGAGGCGACCATGGAGACGAGCATGACCTCGCGCTCCTGACCCTGGAACCGCTCCACGGTGTCGACCACGATCCCGCGCGCGCCGTCGGCCAGCGTCCCGCGCATCATCCGACGCAGCAGCTGAACCTGCGCCCGAAACGGCGAGATCACCCCGATCTCGGCCTGGCGCCGTGCCGGATCGAACGGACGCGCCCCGTCCCGACGGCCCAACGTCGCCGGCCGAAGCAGCGCCGAGATCAGCTCCAGCACGACGTGCGCCTCGGCCTGGTTCTGCCGGGCGTCCTCGGTCCCCACCACGTCCACCATCACCAGCGGAAAGGACGGGTCGAGGATCGCCGCGATATGCCCCGAGATCCCCTCCAGCGACGCTCGCACCACAGGCAGCTCCAGCGACGTAACCGCCTGATCTGCTTGAAGATCTCCGTCGTAGAATGCCCGCGAGCTGAGCGCCATGATCGCCGCGTTCGAGCGGTATTGCACCTTCAGGCGTGTACCCGGCACATGCCCCGCCAGCCGCTCGAACAACGACTGGTCCAGCCCCCGAACCCCCGACACCGACGCCATCCACCGATCGACCCGCGCGTGCGCCCGCGCCGAGGGCTCCGGGGACTCCTCCTCAACCAGCACCTCGTCGTCCACATCCAACAGCGACTCGCTGGCCTCGATGAACGCGCCCAACGCCCCCTCCGCCGTCACCACCGGCGGAAGCTGCCGATGGTCGCCCACCAGCACGAACCGACGCGCCCGGTTGATCGCGCCCAGCGCCATCGGCTCCGGCACCTGGCTCGCCTCGTCCAGGATCGCCACGTCGAACAGCACCGGGAGCGCCTGATCCTCCTCCCGCAACACCATCATCTGACGCTCCAGGATCTCGATCACCGCGCTGCTCACCGCCCGGTGCGTCGTGCCGGCGAACACCTGCACCTGCGACAGCCGACGCGACAGCGCGTCCAGATCGTCCATCGAACGCGCCAGGCTCCGCGCGAACCGCTCCTCCGGCGCCACCCCCGCCCGACGCAGCCGCCACACCAGCTCCTCGCTCGAGCCGTCGTCCCCGAACCGCACGAACGCCGAATACCCGCGCTCGACCAGCCGCGACAGCACGTTGTCCACCGCCGTGTTCGTGCCCGCCGACAACATCACCCGCTGACCACGCGCCACGAGCTGGAGGATCAGCTCCGCGATCACCGTCGTCTTGCCCGTGCCGGGCGGCCCCTGGATCAGGTACGCCGGCTGCTCCACCAGCGCGCCGGCCACCGCCTGCACCTGGCTCGGGTTCAGGTGGGGGAGCTGCGCGGCCAGCGCCGCCGTCTCCACCTCCCCCAAGACCTCCGGCGCCCGTCGCTGCAACAGCACCGCCAGACGCCCCACATCCCGCCCCCGCATGAAGTCGAACAGCGCGCGGTGCGCCGTCCGATGACCGATCCGCGCTGGCGGCAGCTCCAGCACCCAGCCATCCCGAGGCAACACCTGCACCGCCAGCGACGCCGGCGACGAGATCGTCACCATGTCGCTCAACATCCCCCACACCTGCCCCCGCACCAGGTGACCGCCGGACATGTCCCCCCGATGCGCGATCACCTCCTGACCCGCGCTCAAGATCTGCAACCCCTCCCCGCGGAACGTCACGCGGCCCAGCCGCACGTTCACGCTCGTCACCTCCAGCCCCGACACCGCCTCCAGCGACGCCACCCGGTCCCCCAACGCCTCGCGCCGCAGGATCTGCCCCATCTTCGCGTTCGACGCCCACCACTCCGCCTCCACGAACCGCACGAACCGCCGGTAGTACGCCCGGGCCAGCTTCACCAGCTCCGGATCCACCCCGAACCACGGGTGATCCGACTGGGCCAGCTCCTCCTCGGCACCCCAGCTCCCGTCCCCCAGCACCTTGTTCTGCACCTCGCACCGGTGACGGCGAAACTTGCACCCCGCCCCGAAGCAGCGGTCCGGGTCCTCCAGATACCGCGGCGGACGATACCCCGTGTCCCCGAACGCCAGGTGACGATGCATCGCCACCAGCACGTTGCGCGTCTCCAGCACCGCACGCTTGACCACCGCGTCGCCCGCGTCCACCGGCTTGAGCCGACCCGCCCGGCTGTACAGCAGCTCCCCGTGCACCCGACGCCCCAGCGCCTGCGCCACGTCCTCCCAGAGCAGACCGTAACAGTGGACCTGCCGACCATGATCGCGCCAGGCGTTCCCCGTCTTGAGCTCCACGATCCGGAACACCTGGCCGTCATCGAACGCCAGATCGATCCGCCCCTCCAGCCCGTAGTCCCCGCTGAACCGCGTCACCTCGGTGTAGGCCCCCGCCTCCAGGCTCAGCTCGTCCCGCACCACCAGCGCCGACAGGTTCAAGAAGTGCTTCCGCGCCGTCTCCTCGATCCCCACCCGATCCGCCGAGGTCTGCCCTGCCGCCAGCAGCTCCAGCCGATGCTCCTGGCACACCTCGTCGAACAGAACCCCGAACTGCTCGGCCAGCGTCAGCCCCGACCGCGCGTCGTGCCCCACCGCGCCCCGGTGCGCGTGCATCCCCGACGGCGCCGCCGGCACCAGCATCGCCTCCATCATCGCGTGCACGATCTTGCCGACCACCAGGTTCCGGTTGCTCCCGCCCCCATCCCGCAGGTCCACCAGCGGCCGGCTCCCGCACCCCTCACCGGCCACGATCGGCGTCACGGCGATCGGGAAATACGGCTCCAACACGACCTGGGTCCGCGCGTTGTCCGTGTAGAACGTCTCCCCCGCCCGCCGCAGCGAGGTCGCGTGCTGCAGGTGCACCTCGGCGCCGGGCCACGCGTGCTGCAGGCTCGCGAACATCGTGCTCCGCCGGCTCCACCGCTCCCGATAGGCGAACCCACGCGACCGACGCCAACCTCCCTCCCCATCCCGATGCCGGAGCTGCAGCCGCACGACCGCCCGATCGCCCCCCTCCACCTCCACCCCCTCGATCACCGCCGCCCGCACCCCGACGCCATCCCGTGCGCCCTCGACGCCCGCCCACTCCAGCGACCCCGACATGAGCTCCGCCAGCGCCAGCGCACCCGACGACGGATACAGCGCCGACCGCAGCTCGCGGGCCAGCGCAGCCACCGACCGGTGCCGGGACGACGGCTCCGCAGAGACCGCCACGCTCACGACCTGCCGGATCTCGGTCGGCAGCTTCGCCACCTGCTCCGCCACCGCCTCCGCCCAGCCCCCCCGCAGGCCCACCCGCGCCGACACCGACACCGCCTCCCGCAGCGGCCCACCGATCGGGTCACGCCCCGTCAGCCACGCCAGCAGCAGGACGCCCAGCCCGTACACGTCCGACCGCACCGAACCCCGGCCCCCCATCAACAGCTCCGGCGCCGCGAACGCCGACGACGCGCCCGCAGGCAGCAGCCCGAAGTCCGTCACCAGGGCCTCCAGCCCCAGCCCCTCGTCTGCCACCAGCACGTTGTCGGGCTTGAGGTTCAGGTGCACCACCCCGAGCCGATGGCACCGCGTCAGCGCCTCGCTCACCATCAGCGCCAGCGCGATCCCCTCCCGCACCGACAGCGGCCCGCGCCCCTCCACGTGCGCCACGCTCGACACGGCCGAGCGCCAGCGCGTCACGAGGTAGGGACGCTCGTCACCGTCGTAGCCGGCGCCGACCACGGACATCAGGCCCGGGTGGCCGATCAGACCCGTGCGCAGCTGCACGTCCTCCCAGCCGCGCGGGACGGACCCGGGCTCCATGACCTTGACGAAGACCTCGCGCTCCCCCGGCCACACGTCCAGCCGGGCGTGATCCACCCCCGCCCACGTCGTGCCCCGAGGCCCCTTCGCCACCACCGTCCGCAGCGTGTACCGCGTCCCGATCCCACCTTCGGCTGCGCTCACCACCATCCACACCACCCCAGCTCGAACCCCTGGATCACCGCGCCCCCTTCAAAGCGCACCTCGAAGCCATAACATGCCTCAACAAGGTGGTCGAGTGTTCAGTCGTTTTCAAGTCCGATTCGTCTCCGGTTGGACTATTACAGAGAGGTTGAAAGATTACAGCTCAATGGTTATCATTGCTCTGTCGTCTCCGAGCGCGCAGGGGCACCGCGCTCCCGAGGTGCTCGCGTCCGCCTGCCGAAGGAGCTTGCCATGGTCACCATCGAGCCACGCCTCTACGGGCTGAAGATCACCCTCGAAGGCGTCTTGTCGCCCGAGGACATGGCGAGCTGGCTGCTGGAACTCCAGCAGACCATCCCCCTGCTCCGCGACGGATACAGCGTCCTCTTCGACGCCCGCGACCTGCACGAGCTGTCGGACGACGCCGTCCACGCCTTCGCGCGGGGCCTCGCCCTCCTCCAGCAGACCGGCACCATCCAGGCCGACGTCGTCGCCAACGATCCCCGCGTCATCGAACAGCTCGGCCTGCTGTCGGACTGCGCCGCCTGACCGGCGCCGACCGGCTGGCCCGGCGGCTGCTCAGCCTCCCCCGCACGCCCTCTGGTCAACCCACACCGACCGCGGCACAATGGCTGCGCTTCGACCTCGGACGACCACACAGGCTGCCACCGCCATGCACCATCCCATCCCCCCCTCTCGCGCGCTGAGCGCTGCCTCGCTGGCCACGGCCGCGCTCCTGGCCTGGAGCCCCGACGCCCACGCCAACGGGCCCTTCCTCGAGGTCATGAGCGGCCTCGACCTCCCCCTCCTCCTCGACGCCCCCGAAGGCACCGACCTCGTCCCGGGCCCCTCGGTCGGCGCCGCGCTCGGCGCCCAGCTCACCGCAGCCCTCGCCATCGAGCTGTTCGCCCAGGTGTGGGCCGCCGGCGACATCGACGGCGACCCCACCCCCGGCGCAAACACCGACCGCTCCTGGAGCCAGCACGTCTTCACCCTGGCCGCGCGCATCGAGCCCGTCTCCCTCCACCCGAGGATGCATCTTGAGGCCGTCGGCGGCTTCGGCTTCACCTTCCTCGACCTGCGCGCCAACGCCGCCGACGCCCACCAGAGCTACAACGCCTTCACCGGCGTGCTCGGCGTCCGCCACACCGTCGACCTCGCGTGGGGGCTGTACGCGGGGCTCGACCTGCGGCTCCTCATCACACCCTCCTGGAAGGACGCCGCCAACGGCAACCGGGACGTGGACACCTTCACCCACCTTCCCCTCCTGCTCTCCCTCACGGTGGGCTATGAGCTCTCACTGCCTTGACGCAAATTCTGCGGCCTGAACAGCGCTGACGCAACGTTTGCGCTGACCGGCGACGCGCCCCGCCACCATGGCGCGCCCCGCAGCGGGGGCGGATCTGGCCCGGAACTTGATGCTCCAACTCTCGTGCACCGCCCTCCACGGCGATGTGGAGCGCCACGCGGACGGCACCTCGTTCAGCCGGCAGCCCGAACGAGCCCGGGCCGTGCTCCACGTTCGACCACAGGCGGTGCCATGGACCGGAGCTTCCCGACTGCCCACGCATGAGGAGGACGAAGCCTATGACGATCCCTGTCGAGGTCCAGTTTCGCAACATCACTCGCTCAGACGCCCTTGAAGATGAGATCTGCGAGAAGGCTGAGAATCTCTCCCGGTTCTACGACCGCATCCACTCCTGCCGCGTCGTCGTCGAGGCGCACAAGCACCAGCTGCAGGGCAACCACTTCAACGTCAAGCTCGAGGTCCGCCTCCCCGGCGAACCCATCATCGTCACCCACGACCCCGGCGACGTGAACACGCGCGAGGACCCCTACATCGTCCTGCGCGACACCTTCAACGCCGCCCGCAGGCAGCTCAAGGACCGCGCCGCCAAAGACCAGGGACGCGTCAAGACGCCCGCCACCCTCCCCACCGGGACCGTGGCCCGCATCTTCCCCAACGACGACTACGGCTTCATCGAGGCCACCAACGGCTACGACGTCTACTTCCACCGGCATGCCCTGCTCGACGGACAGCTCGAGCGCCTCGAGGTCGGCACCCCCGTCTCCTTCTTCGAGGAGGAGGGCGACAACGGCCCGCAGGCCGCCAGCGTCCACATCCTCAAGTCGGTCGAGTCGATCGGCGAGGTCAGCTATGTGGACCTGGAGAAGGGCTATGGGTTCGTCGAGTCCGTCGATGGCTACGAGCTCTACTTCGACAAGGACTCGGTGCTCGAGGCCGCCTTCGGGCTGATCGAGCTCGGCACCCAGGTCTCCTACCTCGAAAAGCTCAACGAGGACGGCGGCCGCGCGCGCCAGGTGCGCCTCATCCAGTAGCCTCCGCCCGCGGCGGCCCCGACGGGCTCCCCGTCGCTGGAGCCGCACCCACATCAACTACCCCTTGAGCCGCGCCTCGAAGAAGCCGAGCACCCGGTCGAGCGCCTCGCGCGTCGGGTGCCCCTCGACGTCCACCAGGTCGCGCGTCAACACCGAGTGCGCCCGCCGCGGGATCCCGTGCGCGTTGCCCGGCCCCGAGTCGATCTCGATCCCCTCAAAGCCCTCCCCAAGCTCCTCCCGCAGCGTCGCGAACCTCGCCGCAGGGCACATGAAGTCGTGGCTGAACCGCAGCCCCAGCACCCCCACGCCCTCGTCGATCGCCCGGCGACGCACCACCGCCAGGTCCTCGTCCGACAGATGAAGCCCCGCCCCCCGGTCCTTCGTGATCGCGAACGGCAGCGACGGCTGGCTCAGCACCGGCGCCATCACCCACGGATCCACCATCAGCGCCAGCGCGAAGTTCCCCGTCAGGCACATCCCCAGCGCGCCCACGCCGCGCCCGCCGTGCGCCGCGTGCGCCGCTCGACACAGCGCCCGCAGCCACACCGTGATCGGGCTGCTCCCTCGCTGCGCAAACACCCGGAACTCACGATTGATGCACGACCGGGCCAGCTCCGCCACATCGTAGCCCACCGAGAACGGCTTGCCCGGCACCCCGAACATCGACGGCATCCACACCGCGAAGCCCCGCGCCACCACCCGGTCGGCGAACCCCACCACCTCTGGCGTCAGCCCCGGGATCTCGTGCATCACCACGACCGCAGGCCCCTCCCCCCGACGATAGACCGGATGCGCGATCCCCCCGTCCTCGAACCGCTCCTCGGCGTATGCCTCGATGCCCACAGCTTCTCCTTTTATATCAAAGACTTGAATAGCTCGCCGTCCAACGCACACGCGATCGTCAACATCGCACCGCCTCCCTCCCGACGCAACCCGCCGCAACTTCTCGGTGACACCTGCCAACGCGCCCGGTGTTCCACCCCTCCGTACGGGGTCCACACGACCGAAAGGGCTCGTCTAGAAATGCGTGGGCTCTATGCGCCGAGGGATTCTTCGTCCAGACAAGGAGCGAAACCGAAGGCGTGGCACCGCCACGTCGAGGTTGAAGCGACGCTGGATGAACGAAGAAGAACCGGCGCATATGGCCCACGCATTTCTCGACGAGCCCCAAAGGCCTGATCGCCAGCCGCCACCTCGGAGCACGCCATGAAGACCGCCCTCGCCCTCACCGCCCCACTCGCCCTGCTCGGCACCCTCCTGCTCGGCGCCACCGACGCCCGCGCTCAGGCCACCGCCTCCACGCCCACCCTCGAGGACGAGGCCCTCCACCTCACCCCCGCCTTCGGCGTCCGCCTCGGCGGCTACGGCTTCCGTGAGCCCGAGGGCGGCTCGACCTCCTGGATGGACTGCCGCATGGACGGCGCGGGCCTCTTCTCCACCGTCGACATCACCCGCAACATCTTCGCCGAGCTCGCCCTGGACTTCTACCAGGCCAACGCCGAGGTCGTCGACGCCGGCATGGACCGCATGTCCCTGCACACCCAGGTCGCCGCTGGCATCCGCATGCTCCCCGACTTCTACGTCTCGCCCTACATCCAGCTCGGCGGCGGCGCCGAGTGGACCCGCGTCACCCTCACCGCGCAGGGCGCCGAGGATACCCTCTGGCTGCCCACCGCCTTCATCGGCGTCGGCGGGGAGCTCAACCTCCTCGACGACCTCAAGTTCGGCGCCAACATCCGCATGCTCCTCATGGCCCTGCCCGACCACGCCGCCACGCAGACCACCGCCCAGGGCCTCTCCACCCGCCCCCTGCCGCTCGCAGAGCACGGCGGCGGCATCGACATGCGCTTCGAGGCCGCCGGTCAAGCCCAGTTCTTCATTCGCTATCTGCTGTAGCGCGCCGCAGGCCGCAGCCGGACCGCCGGGGCTACGGCGCCACCACCACCCACGTGCCCGGACGCTCGGCGTCGGTCATGAGGGTGTACCAGCCCGCCGGCAGCGTCGCTTCGGTCCAGTCGAACAACCACTTCGCATCCTTCGGCGCGAGGTTCACGCAGCCGTTGCTGTGCGGCCAGCCGAGCGCGTTGTGCCAGTAGACCCCGTGCAGCGCGATGCCGCCGTTGAAGTATTGCACCCACGGCACATCCGACAGGTAGTGGTAGCTCTCGCCCGACCCACCCGACATGCGGCCGCTCCGCTGCTTGTTCGTGATCCGGAAGAGCCCCGTCGGCGTGTCCTTGTCCTCCCCCTCCCCCGTCTTATCCGCCCCCTTGCCCGTCGAGACCAGCGTCACATAGACCGGCGCGTCGCCCTCGTAGGCCGTGATCGTCTGCTCCGACAGGTCCACCCGAAGCCACTTCTCCCCCTCCCCGATGCTCCCCGGACGTGCCGCCGACTCCACCACCGCCAGCCGCCAGTGCTCCACCCAGCCCTCCGGCAGCTGCACCCAGTCCGCCCGTGCCAGCTCGCCCTCCGGCCAGCTCGACACGATCGGGTGCACCGAGAACCGCTTGACCTCCGCCCGGCTCTTCTTCGGCATCTTGCGGCGGTGCGCGTCCGACTCGGGACGCTCCGGCCACGCCGTCACGTGGTTGTACCGCACGTACACCACCGGCGCCTCCAGCTTCCCACCCGGCTGCAGCGCCTCCAGGCTCGAGAACCGCGCCGGCTTCGGGATCAGGTCGCGCTTCTTGAGCCACTGGTCCGGATAGGCCCGCACCCACTGCTTGTCCTGCTCGATCACCGACACGATCGACTTGCGCTTGCGCAGCTTGCCCGTCGTCAGGCTCTTCCTGGGCCCGTCGTGGATCTCCGTGTCCTTGAACACCGTCATGTACGTCCACGGCAGCGGATCGTCGCTCGGCGGGGGCGGCGTCGCCTCCAGCCGCTTCACGAACTGGCCGCACACCCAACCCCGAGGCCCCACCTTCGCCCAGCCCTCACGGCACCCCGGCCCCTCCACCTCCTCGTAGACCGGGAACGGAAACCCCTCCCGAAGCGTCCCCACATACTCCTCAAGCTCCTCGGGACGGGCGTAGATCGGCCGCGACGGTGTCGTGAGATCCGCCCAGTACAGCGGCGCCTCCACCGTCGCCTCCACCGCCGACGGCGCAGCCCCCACCACGCCCTCCCCGGCCGCCGCCGGCTCCACCGAGCCAGCCTCCGACGTCGGCGCCACCGCGGCGTCCGGCGCCTCCACGTCCCCCTCCGACGCCGCCGCACCGCCCCGCACCCCCTGCGCCACCACCGACGGACGCCGCTCCGACAGCGGGCGCTGCTCCCCGCTGCTGGCCGAGCAGCTCACCACCGCCGCCGCTGCCGCCGTCAGGCCGACCGCGCACACCCTGGTCATCCACGTGGCTTTCATCCGCTCCTGCTCCCTGCGACTCGATCCCTGTCGGCCTGAAGCGTATGATCCCACCTCCCTCATGTCGAGGAATTTGCCGCCCCCCCCGCGACGGCCTCGCATCACCTCACGAAGGATCCGGCGCGGGCGTCTCAGGACCGTTCTCCGGCAGCGTCGGCTTCTGGATGTACTCCGTCGGCAGGTCGCCCGTCAGCGCGTTGAGCCACTCCACGATCGAGGCGATCTCGGCGTCAGTCAGGTCGCGGCCCAGCTGGTGCGCCCCCATCATCTTCACCGCCTCCTTCAGGTCGGCCACCGAGCCGTCGTGGAAGTAGGGGCCGGTCCTGGCGATGTTCCTCAGGCTCGGCGCCTTGAACATCATCTTGTCCTCCCCCTTCGACGTCACCGCCATCCGCCCCGTATCCGCCTGGTTCGGCCATGGCCGCACCACACCGACCTTCTGGAAGGAGCCGCCGCCCACCGCCGCGCCGTCGTGACACCCCACGCAGCCCGCCGAAGCGAACAGGTTGAGACCTTCAATCTCCTTGTCCGTCAGAGCCTTATCGTCACCACCCAGGAACTTGTCCCACCGCGACGGCGTCACCAGCTTGCGCTCGAAAGCCCCGATCGCCGCCGCCATGTTGTCGTACGTGATCGGCGCCTCCTGATCCGGATACGCCTTCTTGAACGACTCGCCGTAACCCGGAATCGACGTCAGCACCGTCACCACGCTCGCCTCGTCCGGCATCGCCATCTCGATCGGGTTCAGCACCGGCCCCCTGGCCTGCGCCTCCACGTCCGCCGCGCGACCATCCCAGAACTGCGCCACGTGCGCCGCCGCGTTGTACACCGTCGGCGAGTTGCGACCGCCGAGCTGCGCCCTGTGCCCCGAGGACGTCGGCTTGCCGTCCACCCCGTAGCTCGCAAGATCGTGGCACGAGCTGCACGACACGTCGTGGTTCTTCGACAGGCGCGCGTCGTAGTACAGCATCCGACCCAGCTCCTCCTGCGCCGTCGTCTGCCCGTCCTTCCCGAAGCTCGCCGGCAACACCTTGAAGCTGCTGGCGTTTTTACGCGCGACCACCAGCGGCGACTCCGCCACCGGCGCCTTGTCCCCCGCCACCTCCCCGCCCGCAGGCGGCGTCTCCGCCGGAGCCTCCGGCTTGCAGCCCACTGACCACGCCGACAACAGCAGCACCCCACACACCACCAACCCAAGTCGCTTCATGGCTCTCCTGTCTCAACTTGTCGCAATCTGCTGCGACATTGACTCCACGACCCCGCAAGGCCGCCCCGCGCCGCCCCCCTCGGGCCGGGCCCGCGGCTGGACCCTTCCTGCCCAACGCAAGCCTCGTGCCGCTCCCCTGCGACGCCCGCCCCCACACCACCCACCCCGACCACGACACGCAATTCTCGCGCGCAAGAAAAGCAGAACCCCCGCCACCAGATGGTGACGGGGGTCTGTGCGCGCCTCGATGCTGGACCAAGGCACCCCGGTGAGGTCACCCTCACCAGGGTCGATCATCGTCAGCGGATCGGGTGGACCTTCGCCACGTCGAACTCCTTGCCGGAGCCATGGCACGTCGCGCAGGACTCGCCGGCCGTGCCGGTCTGCAGCTCCGCGTGGATCCAGGTCGACTCGCCGTCATGGCAGCTCGTGCACACCGACGTCGTCGGCGGAACGCGGAAGTCGGTCCCGAAGACCTCGGCCGTCTTGTCGTCAAGGACATCATCCATGTTCCCCAGGATCCCGTCCGGACCGGGCTGCGGCCCAAACAAACCATCGGCGCCCACCGTACGCTCGACCTCGGCGTAGCGCGTGCCGATGACCTCAGCCTTCAGAGGCAGCGTGTAGCTCGTGCCCTCATGGCAGCTCGTGCAGTTGCCCGGGCTGTTGGGAGACGTCCCATGGCTGAAGTCCAGCACGGTGCGGCCGTAGCCACCCAGGATGTAGTCGTTCTCAAGCTCTTTGCCCATGTGGATCTTGTGGACCATGACCTTCAGGTCGACCGAGTGAGGCACGACGGTCTCACCCACCGGCGGGAGCGCGACGCGCTCGTCGTTCTGGTTGTTCGGGTTGTGGCAAGCCACGCAGTGGTTCGGGTTGTTGTGCTGCCCGCCGTGCAGGCCGAGCTGCTTGTGGCAGGAGTTGCAGTTGTCCACGTCCACGACCGTGCGACGCGCGGTCAGGGTGCCGTCGGTCACTGCGACGTCGAGCACCGGGTTGACCGTCTGGAAGCGAGGGCCCGTGCTGCCCGTGCGGAAGTAGCCTTCCATCGAGACGCGCAGCGAACCGGCGTCCGCCAGCTCGATCGCCGCAGCGTCCGCGCCCGGGGCGGGGGGCGTGTAGCGGAAGTTCGTGCCGTCGGCCACGAGCGTGCCCGTGCTCTTGACGTTGTAGGACTTGTAGGTCGTGATCTCGGGCAGCGGGCCGGAGAAGACCACCGAGATCGAGCCATTGCCGCCGAGGTCGTCGGTCAGCAGGGCCACGTTCGTCCCACGATTCTTGACGCTGAACACCACCGTGGGCAGCGAGCCCGCAGCGTACGTCGCGCTCACGATCTCGACCTCGAGGCCGGGATTCGCGGTGTCGTCGGCCGGATCAAGGTGCTTCGCAACCTGGTCGGAGAGGCCGCCCGGGGTGTGGCAGCTGGTGCAGTTCGCGTCGGTCGCCTGGGGGCCACCGGCGTGGGCGGTGAACGGGTCGACCCGGTCAGCCGCGGGGCCGAACCACGTCAGGTCGTGGCAGGAGCCGCACGTGTCGCGGTTGACGATGCCTTCGACCGTCAGCGTGTCAGCGACCGTGTGGCACTTCTCGCAGTTCGAGTTGCGCTGCGGGAACACGATGTTGGTGTAGTCGTGCGACGCGATCCCGTACGTCCCGCCAGCGGCGACCGACGGAAGGTTGGAGCCCATGTGGAGCTTGTGAACCATCGGCATCAGCGCAACCGAGTTGCCCGTCGCGGCGTTGTCGGCGGTGCCGGGGTTGTGGCACAGGTTGCAAACCTCGATCTGACGGCGGGAGCCGCCATGGAACGCCAGGTCGCCGTGGCAGGCATTGCAGGACTCGATCACCGCGTACTGACGGATCTGCGTCACCGCGTCACCGTTCGGCACGAAGTCGAACGTGTCGTTGCCCGCGACGCGGACGCCGTCTTCACGCGTGATGCGCGCATAGCCGCCCACGGTGTGAGTGGCCGTCACGTCGTAGCCCTCAGGCGCCGCCGTGCCGAACGTATAGGTGTACGTCCCGCCCTCGACCCACTCCAGCGTGCCGCCGCTGTCCGTGCCGCCCTGCGCCGCGTTGCGCGTGCTGCGCGTATAGGCGTTGTACTGGTTGGTCGTCGGGTCGAGCACCGCCAGGATGAACGCAGGCGCCGCAGCATACTGCGAGTAGACGCCGAGCGCGTCGTGGGGACGGCCCTTGTCGTCGGTCATCGAGAACGTCACCACCGCCTTGCGGGTGTCCGCAGGCAGCGTCACGTCGAGGATCTCGAAGTTCACGACCGGGTTGACCTGGTAGTACACGCGGGCGCTCGCCGGATCACCGGGAGGCCCCTGCTCGCCCTGAATCCCCTGCTCGCCGTCAGCGCCGTCAGCGCCGTCAGCGCCGTCAGCGCCGTCAGCGCCGTCAGCGCCGTCGGCACCCGCCGGACCCGCCGAACCCGCTGGGCCGGCAGGACCCTCCGCACCAGCCGGACCCGCCGCGCCAGCCGGACCTGTCTCGCCCTGTGCGCCATTCTTGCCATCGGCGCCGGAACAACCGACGACCAGAGCCCCTACGAAGAGAGCTGAGAGGATGATGTGGCCGGATCTCATGATTTGCCTCCACACTGTGGTTGGATCGCGTCGTCGACGTGCTGTGCAGGCGCCGACTTGATGACGCACGAAAAGTTGAGAACGAAACGAGAACTCGATTCAGGGAGCGCAGCTCCTGCCATCCTTGTCTCTTGCGCTCCAACGAGGGCACCGACATGAGAGAACGACACGAAGCCCACGGGCTTGACTCTCTCGATGCGGCTCTGGGTCTCCGAGGCGACCTGGCTCATGTGCAGCGTTTCCTCGTCTGCTGAACCCCCGGGTGCGCCCCTTGCCAGTGCCGTGCCATCGCGCCCCGAACGCACCTCCCTGACCACCGCAGCCCGCTGTGACGGGACCGAGCGCGACGCGCACCGCCCATCCCGGCGCCCGCCCCCGCGCTCCCCCGCCGCCACCGGCCGCGCCGCCACCCGCTCGTGCCCCTGGCAGTCGGGAATACCCCCGTCCAGCGGGGGTCGAACCCCAATGCGCAAATGTTGCGCTCGCGTTCGACCCACCGCAAGAATTGCGTTTCGTACCATGGAGACGGAACTTTCTTCGCGCGACACAGCAACCGCGCGGCGAGCTCACCTGCGGCGAGGGGGTGACCTCACGGGCCGCAGCCATCGCGGACCCGTTCGAGCTGAACGACCGCACGGCGATCGCAGCCCCACCGCGTGGGCCTCCAGCACGACACGTCGCCTGGTGCCACACCGACGGCTCCGGCATGACGGGCCAGGCCGCGCTCGGTGAACACAAAGTAAGGCAGGGACAGGCGCAGCCCATGCGCGCTGGCCAGGGGATCCCGACCAGCGCCGCAGAGCGTGCGCGAACAGGCGATCCTACTCGAAGAACGCAGCGTTCTTGCCGACGTAGTCGGTCCACTTGGCCGGGACCTCGTCCTCGTCGAAGATGGCCTCCACCGGGCACTCGGGCTCGCAGGCGCCACAGTCGATGCACACGTCCGGATCGATGTACAGCTGGATGCCCTTGAGCTGCGCGGCCTCCTCGCCGTGCTCCTCCTTGATCTCCTCCAGCTCCTCGAGGCTCAGGGGGCCATGGATGCAGTCGACGGGACAGACGGGAACGCAAGCGGTGTCGCACGTGCCCACACAGGGTTCAGCGATGACGTAGGTCATGGATCTCCTCGATTCCAACGGGTGTCTGGTTTGACGAGGCATGCAGCCTCGCCGCCGGCCAAAGCAGACTTCGTGCCACCGCCGCGCACCTCCACGCTGGGGGTCCGTCACCACGGCGTGAACCCCTCCGCTGGCTTGAACCGCCCGCAGGAACGTGGTAGCCGTGCAGCCGCCATCTCACCGGCATGTCAGTGGGATCGCAACGCCATACCGGTGACACCGGCATCCCGGTGTCCGCAGCCGCGCCCGGCGCCGCCCCGGAGCCTGCCCCGAACATCCTGCCCAGGGGGTCCTGCATGCCCGTGCTCTCCGCAGAGCCCGTCAGCTTCCTCACCGACCTCGTCGACGCCGCCGTCGGTGGAACCACCCGCGTCGCGCTCGCCCGCCGCGTCGCCACCGTCCTGATGGGCGACGGCCCCGTCGGGGTCATGGAGATCGGCTGGTGCAACGACGCCGCCGATCAGGCCGAGGCCCTCGTCGTGCTCCAACAGTCCGACGGCCGTGAGGTCATCCCGGTCACCCGGCCCCTCGGCCCCACGGGGCTCGGCGCCGTCGTCTGCGGCGAGTCGCCGTGGCAGGGCGCGCTGACCCCCTGCCCGAGCCATTGGCCCGCCGAGGCCCGTTCGGCCGTCGTCGCGCCGCTGCGCGACGAAGGGCGCCGCGGCTATGTCGCCCTCGGCCTGGTGGAGCCGACCGACGTCATGGCGGACGCGCAACTGTTGCGCGCCATGGCGGCGGTGCTCGGCGTGGCTGAGCGCAACATCCTCCTCATCGAGCGCGTGGCCCGCCTCTCCCGACGCGCCTACAAGGAGAACCAGGACCTGCGGCGGCAGCTCGAGCGCGTCTCGGGGCCCAGCGGCATCGTCGCGGTCAGCGGCGCGATGCGCGAGATCCTGGAGCTGACCGACCACGTCGCCCCCCACGACACCACCGTGCTCGTGCGCGGCGAGAGCGGCACCGGCAAGGAGCTTGTCGCCCGACGCATCCACGCGCTGTCCCCGCGCGCCGAGGGGCCCTTCCTTCAGGTCAACTGCGGCGCCATCCCCGACGACCTCGTCGAGACGGAGCTGTTCGGCCACGAGCGCGGCGCGTTCACGGGCGCCAGCGCGCGCCACGTCGGCCGCTTCGAGCGCGCCAGCGGCGGCACGCTCTTCCTCGACGAGGTCGGGGAGCTGCCGCTGCGCGCCCAGGTCAAGCTCCTCCGGGTGCTCCAGGAGGGCCAGCTTGAGCGCGTCGGCGGCGAGTCAACCGTCGATGTGGACGTGCGCGTCATCGCGGCCACCCACCGCGACCTCGAGAAGATGGTGGAGGACGGGACGTTCCGCGCCGACCTCTACTACCGCCTCAACGTCTTCCCCCTCTTGATGCCCCCGCTGCGCGACCGCCCCGAGGACATCCCCGCGCTCGTCCGCCACCTCGTGAGCGCCATCGCCGCCCGGCTCGGCCGCGCCGCCCCGGAGGTCTGCCCCGACGACCTGGCCCGCCTCTGCCGCATGCCCTGGCCCGGCAACGTGCGCGAGCTCGAGAACGCCCTCGAGCGCGCCATCATCCTCAGCCACGACGACACCCTGCGCCTGCCACCCACCCAGATCCCACTCGCCGCGCCCACCTCCTCCTCGCTCGCCGCCCGGCCCGCCACCGAGCCTCACAGCCTCGACGACATCGTGCGCCGCGCCATCGAGCAGGCCCTGGCCGCCACCGGGGGCAAGCTCTACGGCGCCAACGGCGCCGCCGCGCTGCTCGGCCTCAAGCCCAGCACGCTCCAGAGCAAGATGCAGAAGCTGGGGATCGAGCGCGCGCCGTTCACGGCGTAAGGGCTCGTCTAGAAATAAGTGGGGGTCCAGGGGGCGCTGCCCCCTGGCCGCCGGAGGCACGGTGCCTCCGGCGGCCGGGGGCGAGCCGCCCCCGGACCCCCACTTATTTTTCCACAAGCCCTAAGCGGCGCGTCGCTCAGGACTCGGCGGCGACGAGCGCCATCTTCGAGCTCTGGTAGCGCGCCTTGGCGTCTCGGGCGCGGTCGCGGGCCCGACGGGCCTTGAGCGCCGCGGCCTCGGCCTTCAGACGCGCCTTGTCCGCCTTCTCCCGGGCTCGCTGGGCGCGGGCCTCGGCGCGATCGGCCCGCGCGGCCCTGGCTGCCGCGGTGATGCGGGCCTTGTCCGCCTTGTCCTCGGCGCGCGCGGCCTTGGCGCGGGCGTCGCGGACACGCGAGCGAGCGTCCTTGATGTCGGCCTTGAGCACCTTGATGACCTCGCCGACGCGGATCTTCTTCGGCTTGCCCCGGGCCTTGCCCTTCTTCGGCGCCGTCCCGTCCTCCGCGCTGGCATCGTCGTCATCGACGCTGTCCGCGTCGTTGGCGTCCTCGGCGAGCTCGTCGGGAGACATCTGATCGAGCGTGACGAGGGCGCTGGCGACGATGTGCTCCTCGTCCACCTCGAGGAACTCCAGGTCGTCCTCGTCCGCGACGGCCCTGGCGCGGGCCCCCGCTGTGGCGGGCACGACGGGCGGCGCAAAATTTGCAACCCCTCCGTCCAGGTCGTCGTCATCGTCGTAGAACGCGTCCGCGGCGGCAGGGACCGTCGGCGCGACGAAGCTCAGGGACGACTCCTCGGCATCGGCGGAGTCGACGGGGTCGTCGGCGGCGTCGCCATCGGCGGAGGTGGCACAGGCGGCGGAGGCGGCGGGCGCCTCGGGGGGAGGCGCCGGCGGCTCGACGGCCGGCGCAGGCGTGGTCTTCCTGGCGCGGGGGCGGCGCGTGGTCTTGCGGGCCGCGGACGTCCGGGCGGGCCTGGAGGGGGCTGCGTCTGTCTTGGGCTCAGCGGAGCGGGCTTCGGGCTCGGCGGTCGAGACGGCGTCAAGCTCGGGGGCAGGCTCGGTGAGATCGTGCTCGGTCATGGTCATGGCTTCCTGAGGGGGCGTCGAGGGTGCACGTGAGGACCACCCCAAGATACGGCGTCCGCCCCCGTCGGTCAACGGGCGGGCGGCGCGGGCGGCGCCGCGGGCGCCAGCGCCGCCGCCACGGGATAGGCCAAGAAGGACAGCGCCATGCAGACCAGGCCCGTCGGCAGCGGGAAGCTCATGGCGGCCTCACCCGTCCCCGGCCCGTCACGGCACCGGCCACAGCACCTCACAGCCCCAGGCCTCCGGCCAGGCGACGCCGCGGTTGCCCTTGATCTCCTTGCCGTCCGGCGCCGTCACGAAGTTGCAGACATCCCAGAAGGCCCGCTCCTCGTTGAGCCGACTGTCGCGCTGACGCATCGGCCGCAGGCTACCGGCGCGCTTGACCGAAACGACCTCGTGCGGCGCGGCCCGAAGGTCGACCAGCGCCCCCTTCTGCTTCGCATTCATGAGCTGCTCCTCGTTGCCGATCGGGTCGGCGACGGTCTTGGCCTTGAGCGTCCAGACGAGCAGGGTGGTCGGGTTGCGTCCAGGAAAGGCCTTACCCAACAGGTCCTTATGGCCGTAGAACTGCTTGCCGATGTCATTCTGGTTCACCGGGCCGGCCATCATGCAGATGCCCGCCAGCAGGTCGCAGTCCTTCGGCAGATCCATCACGCCCATCAGCTCACAGTACAGCGCCCCGCGCGCCGAGGCCGCCCCCACCGCCCGCACCGCCAGCTCCCACGGGATGCTCGTCTGGGCGATGTCCTCCCTGGAGATCCCGCCGAGGTAGATGCGCTGCCCGTTGAGCGCGAACGCCTTCTTGCCGCGCGCCGCGTTCCGGCTCAGCAGCTTGCCCGTCGGCAGGTCCGCCCACAGGGGGATGTTGCCCATCACCCGCTCGGTCACCTCCCCGAGCATGTCGCGAACCTCGGCGATCCGGTCCCGGCCGCCCTCGGTCAACACGTCGATGCGCTCGAGCAGGAGGTGCTCCTTGGCCTCCTCGCGATCGATGCCCGTCCAGTGCGCGAAGGCGTTGTAGGCCGCGCGCCCCGCCATCACCGTCAGCTCGTCCGGCACGTCCATCTCCTGCGACTGCCGGTACTGGGGCGGCGCCTTCTCCTCGACGTTCTGGCCCGGCAGGATGCGCTCGGAGCGGAACGCCACCAGGTTCGCGCCCACCTTGCGGCACAGCGCCTTCGGCAGCGACACCCGCTCCTCCGGGATGCACTGACCCACCTGCGCCACCAGCGCCACGTGCCAGCCGTCGGCCCGATCGCCCCGGGTCAGGCCGCACATCTCCTCGATGGCGTGCACGATCGGCGCGTTCGCCTCCCGCGACTCGCCGCAGAACGGCGCCATGTGGATCTGCGTCCGGCGCTGGCCACCCGAGGCCAGGACCGTCGCGCGCTCCATCGCGTCCGCCAGCACGCCGACGTGCAGCTGCTGCAGGTAGCCGATCGTCGGGATGTCGTCGAGGTGCTGAAAGCGCTTGCGCAGCGCCCGCAGCGGCACCGTCGCCAGGCTCACCAGCGGCTTGTGCCCGATGAACGTCAGCAAGAACGTAAAGGGCGTCCGGTACGGCCTCGACAGCACGACGTGCGCATAGGACGCCCCCTCGAGCACCTTGGCCTCCTTGTGCCGAAGCGCACGCAGCAGGTGCATCAGGCGCTCGGACTCCTCCGGGCCGAAGGTCACCTGGCGGTGCCCCCGGTAGTTCGTCGACTGGCGCGCCGACAACACCCCCAGCGAGGTCTCCTCGAACAGCTCCTGCTCCGTCACCGTCGCCACCGGCCCGAACGCCGACGGCCGCTCCAGCGACAGGAGCTCCAGCGCCTGCACCACCTCGGCCCCGCTCAGGGCCACCCGCGTCCGGAAGCCCACCGGGGAGCCGGACTTGAGGGTGTCGGGCAGCGAGTAGCGCGAGCGCTTGCTTCCCTCCGCCGCAAACGTCGCCGCTCGCCGCGCCCGAAGCTCCTCCCGCGGCGGTGCCACCGGCACCGCGACGATGGGCTTCTGCTGGTGTGGGGGGTTCTCACTGGGGATGGGGTGCATCTGCATGGCCTGGCCTCCGCGTGGGTTGCATCGATGAGCGCAGAACGATGCGGAGGGATACCCAATGGCACGGCGCGGATCAACCCCCGCCACCCCCGCGACACACGAAATCGACGCGCCGGCCACCCGCCCGTTGACACCACGACGCGCTTGGCCTACCCCTCCATCGCCACGCTCCGTGGCCTCGCCCACCGCCCCTCCCGACCTCCGAGCGCCCCCGTGTCCTTCGAACTCATCCACTGGATCATCCTGCCCATCGTCTTCGTGTCGATGACCACCCGCGCCACGCTGGGCTTCGGTGAGGCGCTGATCGCGATGCCGTTGCTGACGATGCTGGTGGGGTTGGAGCTGGCGGCGCCGCTGGTGTCGGTCAACAGCATCATCATCTCTGCGGCGATCCTCCTGCTGGACCGCAAGCGGCTGCACTTCCAGAGCGCGTGGCGGCTGCTGGTCGGGGGCACGCTCGGCATCCCGCTCGGCCTGCTGATGCTCGGCGGCGACGGACAGGCCGGGCTCCAGATCGCCCTGGGGGTGCTGATCGTCGGCTTCAGCGCCTTCAAGCTGGCGCGGCCGCACCTGTTCGAGCTCAAGACCGACCGATCGGCGTACATCTTCGGTTTCTTGTCGGGCGTGCTGGGCGGCATGTTCAACACGGGCGGCCCACCGCTGGTGATCTACGGCTCGGCGCGACGCTTTGAGCCCGAGGAGTTCCGGGTGACCCTCCAGAGCTTCTTCCTGCCGGCCGGCATCATGGTCGCCGTCGGGCACGGGATCGCGGGGCGGCTCACGGGCGAGGTGTGGAGCAACGTCGCGGCCACCTTCCCCGTCGTCGTCGTGGCGTTGCTGCTCGGCACGCTGCTCAACCGCAAGCTGCCCAAAGGGCGCTTCGACATGATCGCCTATGGGCTGCTGGTGATCGTCGGGCTGGGCTTGATCATCAAGACCATCGCGGTAGGATGACGGGGCGGTGGGTTTGTTCTGAATATCTCCGGGCTCTGCCCGTCCCACCCCCTCGTTGACACGATGCACGCGGCCACCTGCGCCGCACCAACCCGAACCGAACGAGCCCCCATGAGCGCACCCTCCCGCTGGAGTCGGACCGGTCCCCTGCTGGTCGCACTCGCCGCCCTCTCAGCCGTCATGTTCGCCTCGGTCGTCAGCGACGCCAAGCCCAAGCGCCAGCCGCGCGGAACCGGTGGGTACTTCCGCTATGGCCTCGGCCTCGGCGGCTGCACCGGGGACTCCTCCCTCTGCACGCCCGAGGTCGGCGTCGGGTTCGCTCCCGTAGACATGGAGCTCGGCTACCGCCCCGGCATCCTCGCGATGGAGGTGGCGTTCAACCTTCAGTCCATGACCTACGACACGGGCAACGGCACCGGCAACGGCAACGTCGGCGACAGCAACCAGGACGGCACCTTCGACACGGGCATGTGGGGCATCTACGGCGGCCTCAAGCTCATGCCGCAGCTCGCCAACCGCTTCGACCCGTACGTGGGCCTGCGCGTCGGCTACGCCCAGCTCACCGTCCCCCAGCTCCCCGGCAACAAGGGCGACGAGGGCCTGAGCCTCGGCCTCGTGGGTGGCTTTGACTACTTCCTCACCAAAGGCTTCGCGCTTGGGCTGTCGACCGGCTACTATACGATCGAGGCCGAGACGGAGCGCCACTCCGTCGTGGTCGGCCGCGCCTCGCTGATCCTCTACTTCGACTTCCTCAGCGGCAGCTCCAGCTCCAAGTCGCCGCCCCCGAAGAAGACCCCGAAGCGCACCCCGAAGAAGAAGAAGAAGAAGCAGCCAAGCTACTGATGCGAAAGCACTCTCATACACCGCTCCGCCCGCTGCCCGCCGCCTTCGCTGCCTTTGCGCTGCTGCTCGGCCTCTGCGCCGCCGCCCACGCCATCAACGAAGAGGACCGGCCGCCGCTGCTCCCGGCCGCGCCGGGCTGCCAGCGCTGGCTCGGCTCGGCCTCGGGCAACGACCCCTCGGTCCGCCTCCAGTTTCGCCTGTGTGAGCAGGACGGCCAGGTCACCGGCGAGAACCAGTGGTCGAGCCTCCGCAGCGGCTGGAACCTCCGAGAGCTCGAAGGGAGCTGGTCCTCAGACCGTAACCTCTTGATCCTGCATGACATTCGCGTCGCAGAGGAACGACCGGAGCCCGGCTGGCGGTTCTGCGAGGTCGACACCTACACGCTCAGGCGCGAGGGCGACAAGCTCA
>Ga0100377_1000222_pt1 | contig 46508 bp, 46 predicted proteins | sample CryGeymeta201501_FD_83664 | JGI IMG/M metagenome (GOLD analysis project Ga0100377, IMG submission 83664) | Groundwater microbial communities from Crystal Geyser aquifers in Utah, USA - Crystal Geyser metaG 2015-01 | ecosystem: Environmental > Aquatic > Deep subsurface > Groundwater | place: USA... | reverse complement strand
TTGAAAATAAATAGGTGAAAAAGCTATTTTTTGGGCTTCATATTTTGCATCAATTGCTCTGATGGTTTGATTCATATTTTATATTTAAAGATTTCAAAAATAGCTATTAATTGTTATTTTTAACAATCAAACGATTTCTTTTAGTTTTTATCTTATTTAGCATCCAGTCTGGATAGTCAACATCATTTTCAGCATCATAAACCCTTACATGTTGAGTGTCATCAAACTTTAATAAATCTTTTTGTTTGCAATTTAGGATAATTGCTGCGGTTTGAACTCCAGAATAACTCGCTCCGGCAACTCCATGCGACAATATACTTGCACCGCAGAGGTATAAATTTTCAATTTCACTTTTGGCTTTAAAAGAGAAAGGACCCGTTTGGCGAAAGCTTTTTTCGGTACCGTAAACACAACCATTGGTTGAATTGATAAAGAAATCATTGGTTATTGGTGTCCCAAGTTCTTTGTGTACTATTTTGTTTCTCACACCAGGAATTACTTTTTCGATACTTTTAACCATCTTTTCAGTCAACAATTCTTTGAATTTTAAGTATTCTTTAGAACGTTTTTCTCCTTCATTTTTAAAGTTAGTAAAAGCTTCGTGATTAATGTATGTGATAACTTCAATGGTGTGGTATCTTCCATCAAAACTCGAAGGATCTTTAAGTGTGGTACAACTTACAAATAAACCAGCAAAATCTTCACCTGTTAAAACATCGGGGTTCATCATTTCATGATACAACTCATCAGTATCTCTATCGGGCATCACCCATATATTTCCAGAATCTAAACCAGCTTTTCTTACATCCATATCTACTATTAAAAATAGCATCAAAGAGGTGCAAGAATACTTAGTTTCATGGAGTCTGTGTAATAATTTAGTGCTTAAATTTTCAGCACCAACCATATCCATATAGGTTTTACTAGGATCAGCATTAGAGATAATTCTTTTTGCATAAATTTTTTCTCCATTTTCAAGTTCTACACCTATCGCTTTTTTATTTTTTTCTCCCTCGATTAATATTTGTTTTACTGTTTGTTGAGTTCGTATTTCTCCGCCATATTTTTTAATGCAATTTGTCATCGCTTTAACGATAGCCCCACCGCCACCCATAGGATAAAATCCACCACTAAAATAATGATCCATAACTGCACAATGTAAAGGAAAACTGGCTTTTTGGGGTGCTAAGCCATGATCACCACATTGTACATTTAATACTTTTTGCAACAAAGGGTCTTTAATGTGCCAACCTATTACTTTTTTCAAACTAAATAATCCATATTTACCGAGGTGTCTGGTGCGAAAAGGGATGGTGATGTTGTCCCAAAAACCACTCATTTTTGGAATTAACTGTAATTCTCTACTTACATCTTTTACCGTTTTTAAATAGGTTGCGATATTTTTTTTCTCAGCAGGAAATCTTTCCGAAAGGGATAACTTTAATTCTTCAAAGTTGGCTGGAAGATTGATTCGTTCGTTTCCAATCCAACAATGTTCGTAAGCTTTGGTATTCATTTTAAAAAAAACCAACTCATTGGCAATACCCAAACCTTCGTACAATTCGTGGGTAGATTCTCCTTTGTCTAATAAACCAATATAATGAACACCTGGAGTAAACCGATGTCCTTTGATATAAAAGCTATGACACCAACCTCCGGGCACATAATGTTGCTCTAATACCAGCACTTTTTGTCCTGCACGAGCAAGGCATATTGCTGTAGATAACCCTCCAGCACCAGAGCCAATTATGATGGTGTCAAACATAAATCAATTTTTCTGGTTTTCTTTTTTCTGGTTTAAATAGTTGTTGATTTAATAAATTGTTATCTATAAATCGAAAATAAGGAGTTACCCTTAATTTTGATTTGAATGAAGATGTTAATTTTTGTTTAAACTCGAGAGTTTCTATATTTTTAGGTAGAAGTATTGTTATTAAGTCGTTATCAAACTCATCTTTCGAAATTTCAACTTGATACAGTTCTATTTCACTTATCATGTCCAACACATCAAAAATTGCCGGTGGAAAAAGTGTAGTTCCTTTAAATTTTATCATTTGTTGTTTTCTGCCAACTACTGGACCTAATCTTGGAGTATTTCTACCACAACTACAAGCATCATAATATACATGACATAAATCGCCTGTTTTGTATCGTAACAAAGGCATTCCTTCAATTCCTAAAGTGGTAACTACCACTTCACCCAATTCTCCATTTGCTACGTTTTTTCCATTTTCATCCACTACTTCTAAAATAATTAATTCGGGATTTAAGTGTCCTCCTTTTCCTTCACTACATTCGGTAAAAGCTGCACTCATTTCTGTTGATGCGTAAGTGGAATATAACTTAATATCCCATTGCGATAAGATTCGTTTTCCAAGTTCGCTAAGTGTGAAATCGGGCTGACGAATAGGTTCACCAATACAAACAATAGATTTTACACTTGAATTTTTAAAGTCAATTTTATTTTCGATGGCGTAATCAATCAATTTTGGAATAAATGATGGAATTGTAATGAGTATGGTTGGCGAAAAGCGTTGTATCGATTCCCATTGTAAATAAGGCGAACCTGGACCTACCCGAACAATTCCAGCACCAATTTTACTTACTCCTAAATAATACGCTAAACCAGCCATAAATCGTTTGTCAATAGTGGTCATGATTTGAAAAACGTCGTTTGCCGTTCCACCAGCATATCTTAAAGCTGTAGCTTCATTTTCTGCCAATCTTTCTACGTCATTTTTAGTCAAGTAAAAAGTTACTGGAGCACTTAATGTGCCAGAGGTTGTTACGTAATCTGCCACCTTGTTTTTCTCTACGCATAAAAAATCATCGTTGTAATGGGCTAAATCGTCTTTTGTAGTAAAAGGAAGTTGAGTTAAATCTTCGATAGCATTTATTTTTGTGACATCAATATTAAGTACTGAAAACAGTCGTTGATAAAATTTAGAATTTTCACTAACGTATTGCATCAACGTCTTCAATTTACTATTTTGAAGTGAATTAATTTGTGCTATTGTTAGACTGTTTTTACTCAATTTTAAGTTCTTTTTGACAGGTTTTAATGTTGCTTTTAATCATTTCTTCTTCTTCTTCTTTCGAAGCCACATTATATGTTAAAGAAGTTTTAAAAAAGTGAATAGCTTCTTGATAATTTTTTTTGTTTTGGTGATATTCGCCTAAAACCAGATAAGTAATATAACTTTTAGGATTGGTTTTGATAAACTTTTCTTCATTCGTTTTACTCAGTGTAAATGGGGTATTCAACAAAATACTTTTGTGGATGAGTTGTTTAATTTTTTTAAACACTTCGTATTTTTTATAGGCATCTGTTTGAATAAAAGGGTCTGCTGTAATGGTTAAAGAATCAATATAAGTAAAAATGGGGTGTTTTTTATCATTAAAAATGGATTTTAAATCATAACCTATAAAATCACCCAATTGATAAGGTGGTGTTGAAATCCAAAATAAACGCTGGTAGGGTTTGAAAATAACAGCATGATGTGCAATGAGTTGATTAAGTGATTTGGAGTTTCCATAACCGATAAATTCATCATTCAACCCATTTTTATTTCGTAAAATGTCAACCGCCTCAGCAGGAGTGATGGGGTATTTTTTATCCAACAACTCATTCATTCTATCAAAACGGTATTTAGAATCGCTGTTGTTGATGTTAGAAATATTAACGGAATCGGACAAAAAAGCACCACTCTGATAATGATTGGAGCAGGTAAGCGAATTTTGTTTGGAATCAAATACATCCATTTTTTCGGGAGATTTTTCGATAATGATAGATTTTTTGTCGGACGCAGAACCAATGAGTAAGGATTCTGAGACAAAAGTTTCTCGTTTTTTTGCAATAGACACCGCTTCATCAATGGTTGCTGCATATTGCAAAATTTCTCTGGCTAATAACGAAATGGGGTCTTTTGCACCTGTTGGAATAGCAGATTTTGAAGCGTTTAAAGTTACCGTTAATCCTTTTTCGTTCATTCCAGAAACAACACCTGTTAATCCAGCCCATGAATAGGAAGCAAATCCATATCCTGTTGAAGGTTTTACAAACAAGATGAGTTTATCTTCGGCAAATTCATCACCCATATAAAAATCGAAATTCCGAGCAATTAACAATGAACTATCTGCTGATAAATTATTATTAACCGAAAACGAAGAACATCCCACTAAACTTAAATCTGTTAACGCATGACCAATATCATGAGCCGCATGATAATTTAAAATTCGATAATATTTAGGTCCGATGTAGTTGTATTTATCTGAAAACGATTGTGATACGCCATAAATTTCGGTTAAATTTTCTTCAGGAATATATTCATCCAAATCGCCATTAAACCAAGCAACAAACATCTTTAAAAAAAAGAGAGTAAATCTATTAGGTACAATTTCATTGATTTGATTAACAAAATGAACTTCTTGTTTTTCCATGAGTTCTTTTGCCAAAACTCCATAAATCAATCCACGTTCATAAGGTTCTCCTTCTAAATACATTTCCCAAATTCCGTAGTCATTTTTTTTGAGCCAACAATTCCCAACTTGATAATGGTTGGGAGCAACTTCAATTCTTTTATATTGTGCTAACGAATATTTTGCATCAATAGGAGGAGTGGGCATTCGAATGTCCCAAATAAAATAAATAATAAATAGTACCAATAAAATTCCAATCGATTTTAATGCAATTTTAACAAATCTGACTATTTTTCTTTTGATACTCATTAATTTCCTTTTCTAACTACTGACAATACGATTAACGTGGTGAGAAATGCAATAATTCCTGCAACAACAGCTAAAATTACAGCACCAACCGCATATTGTACAATATTAAGATGAATTGCAGCTAAAGTTAAGTTTTCTAACGAGGTAATTTGAATGTTATTCTGAAAAAAAGGTGCTCCTATTAAATAACTAAAATAAATAATAAATGGAATGGCTGGAGGAACGCTAATATTGGCTGCAGTAATAAACAAAACTTTATTCAATTTAAACAAAACAGCTAAGGTAATTCCCACCAACAATTGAAATCCCCAAATAGGAAAAAGCCCCATAAATATTCCAAAACCAATAGAAATAGCTTTTTTTAAATTGCTCTCTTCTGCCTTGATGGCTTCTTGTTTGATAATGTCTAATAATCGAATGGGAAAATAATAAAATAAGGTAAGCGTTACTAAATAGGTGTTTAAAATACTTATTCTCGTAAAATCTCTAAATGGTCTAAAATGAGAAACCCTTTCGGTAGCATCATATAAAACATTTATTTCTATCGGAACAATTTCAACTTTTCTCCATGCTAATTTTACAATTACTTCAATTTCTGTTTCAAATTTAGTGGAAAAAAGTTTTATTTTTGAAATAGGTTCTAAAGGGTACAACCTAAAGCCTGTTTGAGTGTCTGGCAAAGTAATTCCTGTTTCCACTTTAAACCAAAAGTTAGAAAACTTATTTCCGAAAGAACTTTTTCCAGGAACTCCTGCTTGTTTCATATTTCGTGAACCCATCACTAAAGCTCCAGGAAATTTTAATGCTGCCTCAATAAAAAGTGGAATATCTTCGGGATAATGTTGACCGTCAGAATCTATGGTTAATGCATTTTTAAAACCCATTTCCCAAGCCTTTGCAAAAGCTTTTCGTAACGAAATTCCTTTGCCTCGATTAACAGGATTGGTAATAATGGTAAGGTTTTCTTTATATTCTTCCAATAAAAAAGCTGTTTCATCGGTAGAACCATCATTAACAACAATTATATGAAACCCTACTCCAAATTTTAAAACACCATCTATTACTCTTTTTAGGGTTTTAGCATTATTATAAGTAGGAATAATGATGCAAAAGTTGAAATTAAGAATTGGTTTTTCTGAGTTAATATGTTGAATTTCAGTTGGCATTGAATCTACTTATGATGTTGAGTTTGATTTGCTTTTTTTTGTTTTGTTATAGCTATTTCTTTTTATGTGGCGGTTTCAGTGCTTTTTTCTTTTCATTTTCAATTTTCTTAACACTTTCTGCCATTGGCAAATCTTCGGGCATGGTACCTCCTAATTCTTTAATGGTTTGCCGCACTTTTTTATCCACTTCATAATGGGTTTGATTGGCTTTTTGCTTTCCTTTAATGTTTTCTCTTTTAAGCTTTTCCTCCGTTTGTGTAGCACGAAATAAGTTGGCAGCTAACTCTGTACTTCCCATGTGGTCGAGAATGCTCTCACTTTTCTTTAATCCTTTTTTAGTATGAATTTCTTTTGCCCCTAAACCATTGTACAAACCCATATAACCGTGATTCTGAAAAATGGCATATTTCCAAGGTTGAATAACTCCTGCATTTTTAGCAGCATCAGCTAATTGCTTGTTGTGCTCCGCCATTTCTTTTCTGAGGAACAGGCGTTTTTCTTCTTCCGATTGGAGTTTTCCAAAATTTTCATCTAAAACTTCTTGCTTCCGTGTTTGAATAGCAAAATACGTTTGCCCCAAAGCAACTACTTCTTTAGATGGGTCTGCATTTTGAATAATCAAATAACACGCATATCTTGTTAGATGAATATCTCCAATATCTCGTTTAGCTCCTTTAGGTAAATCTATCAATTTCTCCATTCGGGGAAAATGATTGGAAGGCTCTTGTCCAGAGTTCTTGCAAGCTTGTTTAGCTTTATCAATTACGTTAAGGAATTTATCCCATTTAATATATTCCAATACTTCATGCAATTCTCTTGCACTCCAATATTCTTGGCCTATTTCATTGGTGCGTTTTATTTGTTCGAATGTTGAATGGGTTGTCATAGTATTAATTTATATTTATAACCCTCTCATACCTCGCATTAAATTTAAAAAAAGTTTGACTACCTTCTTTTGAAGTGCCATCAGCAGTTACTTTTATCATCCCGTCTTCTTTCGTAAAGTCAATTTTTATAAGTATTTCAGCATTTTCGTTTGGGTTAAGAATGGCTAAAAATTTACATCTACCTATTTCTTTTAAAAACAAGGTTTGGTTAAAAGTTTTTTCTAATAATTCTTTTACCAATTGAATTTGAACTACTCCAGGAGTAATCGGGTTGTTCGGGAAATGCCCTTCAAATATTTGGTGCGAAGCATCGATTTTTATGGTTGAAAGAATAACACCATCCGTTTGTTCTAATGTTGTGATGGTAAAAAAATTGTTGATTAGCATTTTATAAAGTTATAAAAATAGATTGTTTTATGGGTTGATTCAGCTTTTCGTTAAAAAATTTCATCACACTTTTATCCCCTGAACTTTCAAAAAAGGTAAGTTCTTTTAGGCGAGTCGTTTTTTTTGAAAATGTTAATTCGATGGTATTAAAAACAGATTTTAACCGTTGATTGGTGGGGGTAAGTTCAACCACATAAAATTCACCTAGTGTAAAATACTTGGTAATAAATTCTTTACTTTCAAGTAAATCTCCGTTAATTAACCCAATCATTAATGTATTTATTTTACCCATCATTTTATTTGCTCCAGTAAGTTTTTTTTCCTTTCCATTGTCTTTTATTCTAACTTTTCCTTCATTAATCAACAACACATAATCGAAAGGCGAATTTTGTTCCCATCTCATTTTGTTGGCTTGTTGATAGTAAAAAACACCTTCAGAAAGTTGAGGTTTATTCATGAAACTTACTTGCTTTTCTTGGGTAAAATTGGCAATAATCGATGAGGTTTCTTTTGCTTGTTTAATGAGTTTATTTTTTAAGAATACTGGGTCTTTGATTGGTGTTTTTTCTTGAGCAGTACCGCTTAAAGAAAAAATTAATAGTAAAATACTTCCAAAAAATTTATGCATAAGCTCGGGTATTGATTAATTCTGGTAATGGAACAATAGTTATGCCGTTTGTTTTGCAAAATTGAATAATTTCAGGCAAAACGTCAACAGTTATTTGTTGAGTATCATGAAATAAAATAATTGAACCATCCGAAATTTTACGAGTTATTTTTTTATATAGTGCTTTTTTGTTTTTTGCTATGGTATCGAATGAACGAATATTCCACCCTATCGATTTCATGTCTAAATGTTTTAAAGCTCTCTGGTATCGTGGTGTTGTAATTCCAAAAGGTGGTCGAAACAATAATGGTTTGTGATGAATAATTTTTTCGATGGCTACCGAACATTTCTCAATATCATTCATTAAATGAATGGTAGAAAACAAGGTTAATTTTTTGGTATGACAATAAGAATGGTTTCCAATGGTGTGACCTTCATTGTGGATTTTTAGAAGCAATGCTTTATTTTCTTCGAGTTGATGTCCAATCACAAAAAATGTTGCTTTAATGTTTTCGCAAGCTAGAATGGCTAAAACTTGTGGTGTGGTTTCTGGGTTAGGGCCATCATCAAATGTGAATGAAATTTCTTTATTATCACCTTTATTAATGCTCTTAACGAAGTAATTGAATTGAATAAAACTAACACCCAACACAATTACAACAAACAACACCAAAACAAGTATAACAATCGTTCCTATCAAATAGGGCGATTCAACCAAAAAGTAGGAAGATATAATCACCACTACCACAAATAATATGAGAGTAATGTTATGCTTCAAGTGCTTGTAATAGTGTTAAACCAATGTTTTTGTTGTTAAAATTATTGTACAATAAAATACGATGAACAGGTTTGTTATTGGTAATAAAAGAGGTCTTTTTTTTGTTTAAAATTTCAGTAGCTAAGTGCATTCCAAAAGCAACATTGGTAAAATAATAACCGCAAAAGTGCTCATAAGATAAAACAGAAATGGGATTAAATTCTTTTTGGATGATATCCAATTTTAGTGTTCCATTAGAATTGAATAAAACTAAATCGATATCATTTAATGATAAGTTATTTTTTGCTAAAAAGGAGGTAATTAATGCCTTAGGATTGGTATCATTCAAACCAACTGTAAAGCAATCAATTAATTGAACTTTAGTTAAATTATTTTTTGCATTCGACACGATAAAAAAAGATGCTCCTGAAGTTAATTTATTTTCAATTTCAGACCAATTAAATGATTTGGACAACTCATCCATTAACGCAATGTTTTCGTCAGCAGAACCTACTAAAACAGTATCTTTTTCTTCATCTAAACACAACATACCATCCATTAATGCATGTTCAAACGACAAGCTATTTTGGGTATGCGTCATGTTATACTGATGGTTTTTTAATGCCAACGAAATTTGTCCAGCAATGGTATTGTGAGTGGATTGAATAAAAGCAGTCGGTGGAATTAATCCTTCAATGGTTAATGTATTGTGAAGAAATTTTTCGGTATCGGTTAAACAACCCAAACCTGTTCCAACAATAATAGCATCTGGATTATCAATTTCGGCTTGCTGAATGCAATCTTTGCTACAAGCAATTCCCATGCGAATAATTTTACTCATTCTTCTCAAATCAGCCGCATCTACAAATTCTTTATAGTTGGGTGTAATTAATTTGCTATTGTTGGTTACTATTTTTAACTCATTAATCCAAGATTCATTTTGAAAAGAACCTTGGTGTGATATGGTAGAACAAGCATTGATATAATACATATTATGCTTTTTTTAATATAATGGTTGAATTATTTCCTCCAAAACCAAACGAATTGGATAAAACTGTATTTATTTCTTGATTGATTTTCCACTCCACTTCAGGAATTAACATGGTTTCTGAAATTGGTGTAGAGTAATTTAGATTGGGTAAAATTATTTGATGTTGTAGTGCTAAAACAGCATATACTGCCTCAATAGTTCCTGAGGCTGCAAGCGTGTGTCCTGTATATGCTTTGGTAGAACTAAAAGGTGGAATATTTTCTTTAAAAACATTTTTTAATGCAACTGATTCTGATAAATCGTTGTTGGAAGTACCAGTCCCGTGAGCATTAATGTATGAAATATCGGAAGGTTTTAAATTAGCCTTTTTTAGTGCTTGTTGTATGGCTAATGTAGCTCCTTTTCCATCGGGTGAAGAAGCTGTTTGATGATATGCATCTGCGGCATTACTCCATCCACAAAGAATTGCCAAAGGTTTATTTTTTGTGAGGGATATACTTTTTTCGTTTTCTAACAACAAAAAACCACTTCCTTCGCCAAGGTTTAAACCTTTTCTATGTTCATCAAAAGGCTTTACCCATTCATCACTATAAATCATTAATGATTTGAATCCTTCGATGGTAAAATTGGTTAAACTATCCGAACCACCAATTAACACACGATCGAGTTTATTTTGCTGCAGCATTCTGGCTCCCAACATAATTGCATTAGCACTAGAAGAACAGGCTGTTGACAAGGTATTGATATAACCCGAAATTCCTAATTCTTTTGCAATTCGTTCGGTAGTATCGCCGCTATCATGCGTAGTGATTAATGAAATATCGGGAGTTGGATTTTCTAATTTTTGTTGGTAATATTTTTCAGAATTGTCCATTCCTCCAACAGAAGTTGAAGAAATCAAGCCTGTTCTAATGTCTTGATGGTGTTGGTTATTTCCCCAAGCTTCTTTGGCTGCAACTATGCCCAATAAAGAAGTTCTTGAAATTGGAGTTGCAACATGAAGATGATTCACCAACATTTCATTACTCAATTTAACTTCGCCAACTAGTAATTTTTCTTTGTAGTTAAGTAAATGAATTGGAGCTATTCCAGTTTTTTTATTTTTTAAAGATTGGTAATTTTCTTGAACATTTAATCCAATTGCTGAGATAACTCCAATTCCAGTAATGTAAATGTTCATTTATGTTTGATTTCTGTTTTAAACCTTTGCGAAGGTAATCATTTTTGTAATTATTGCTTTAGGAGCTGTTACAAAATAACCTTTGCATTTTTACTTGTTCTTTCGTCCTTTTTCTTCGTTGTGAAATCGTTAAATAGCTAAGGCTATTCGTTTCATTTACGCCTTAAAAAAGAGCAAAATTACTGCGTCAATTCTGTAAACTTTATTCCGTGACAGCTCCTAAGCAAAGAATTGTTTAACAATTAGAAAACTAGAATTAATAAACAATTTTAAACCGATCTCATTAAAATAAAACTATGTTGTATATTGTTGTAATGATTGTAGATTAAAATGGACTTAATTTCTTTATCAGTTTCTTTGTAATAAACTTCTTTTGGTATTTCCTTGCCTTCTAAAATAGAACAAGACAACCATAGGGCAAAACTGTTTGCTGTTGGTGAATCGCCGATTAAATTTTTATAGGAGAAAATGGAGGTATCGTTAAATTGTTCAGCTAATTCATCATACCGAAAATCAAAACGATTATCGCCATTATATCCTAACACTAATGCATCTATAGCTGCTAATGGAGTATTGTTTTTCTTTAAAAACTGAAGTACTTTTTCTTGAATGGTATTTTTTTGAGGAAAAGAAAATTGAGCTACATCAACCAACTCACACAATGCATTATCTTTTTTACTAGACACAACAAACATGGCAGCTCCTTCTCCCCTAACACTTCCTTTGGTGTTGCTTTGGAGTAGTTGGGTGGAGGGTACTGCTATTTCTTTAAAAAAATCGGATGCTGAGTCGATATTATAGTTGTACTCAGAAGTTTCTTCTATTGCTCCTACTAAAAGTTGTTTAGCTTCGTTTTCTTCCAACAATAGCATTGCATCCAATAAAGTTGCTTCAAACGACAAACCTAAATTGGTGTGGGTAATATTGTATCCCCTATTTTTGCTCATTAAGGCAAGTATTCCTGCAACTGCATTAGGTGTACTTTGAACAAAATTGGTTGGAGTTAAAGTTCCTTCATTGTATTGTACAATTTGTTTCAAAAATTCAACACATCCACTAAAACCACCTGTGGAAGTACCCAAAATAATCCCATCAATAATTGGGTACTTTTCTAATAATGGAATACCAGCTCCAATACCAACTCTTGTTGCTTTCTCCATTCTTCTCAACAAATTTTTTGGGATTAAATCGGTGTAATCTGGTTCAATGGAGTAATATAGATTTCCATGGTTTATTTTTACTTCTCCAGTAAAAAAACAACCGTTAAAAGTAGGTTGAGGAGAGATACACCTATGGTCTAGAATATACATGATTACAAAGGTTTTCCAATAATTAAAGAGGAACAATTCCCTGCAAAGCCAAATGAATTGGTCATTACATAATTGATGTTTTGGTGTTGCTGATACTTAAGAATGGGTAGTTGATTAAATGGTGAAATAGGGGTTTCGAAGTTTAAACTTGGATAAAGTTCTTGCTGTTGAAGACTAAATATACTAAAAACTGTTTCAATTGCTCCTGAGGCAGCTAACGTGTGTCCGGTATAGGATTTTGTTGAATTGAAAGCTGGGTAATTTCCAAATATCTTTTTTATTCCAGTTAGTTCTGTTGTGTCGTTATTTTCTGTGGCTGTTCCATGGGTGTTGATGTAGTTAATTTTTTGTGGGGATAATGTGGCTCTTTTTAATGCTTTGTTCATTGCGGCAACAACTCCAAATGCTTCTTCTGACAAAGATGATGGGTGAAAAGCATCATTGCTATTTCCATAACCTAAAATTTCGGCATATAAATTTTTTTTACCAACAACTTCTTCCGATTCTAAAATTAAATAGGCAGCTCCTTCGCCTAATGTTAGTCCGTCTCTATATTTATCGAAAGGTTTACAAGGGTTTTTCGACAAAATTTGTAGGGCATTAAAACCATTTATAGTAAATTTTCCTAAAGCATCTGTTCCACCGACTATTGCTCTTGTTGCTCTGCCCGATTTTATTAATCGAGTACCCATCATAATGGCGTTTAAAGAAGAAGAGCATGCTGTATTGATAACATCTATAGTCCCTTTTAATTGATAGTTTTCGGCAATTTTTAATGCATGTGCACTTACAGAGTATGATGTTACATACTCTTTGCTTTTAGAAATAGAATTTGCATCTTGATACAATTGGTCAGTTAAACACATTCCGCCAATAGTACTTGCAGAAATAAAGGCTGTATTTTCTGATGAAATTTCTTGGGCTGTTAAATTTGCTTTTTGAATAGCTTCTTGAACTGCTGTAAACGCTAGTAAGTCTGTTCGTGTTAATCCTTTTTGTGCTATGTTTAGATTGCTTTTTAGTGCTGATGTGCTCAATTTTACTTCACCAAATGGAAATAATTTTGCATAATTAGAATCTAAATGAATCGCTTTGCCAATACCTGTTTTCCCTTTCTGAAGATGCGATAGATTCTCTTCGCAATTATTTCCAATTGCAGATATTACTCCTATTCCTGTAACAAACACGTGCTTCATTGGTGTTTATGGCTTTTTATTAGCATGTTCTTGAATGTACTCCGCCATGTGATTCACATCTACTAAAATTTTTCTACCTTCTACTGGGTTATTAATTTTAATACCATACTCTCTTTCTAAGAGTACAATCATTTCAATAGAATCAATAGAATCTAAACCCAATTCTTCTCCAAATAAAGGGGTGTCATCTTTAATGTCATCAGGGGTAATGTCCAATAAATTTAAGTATTGAATAATTTCTTTTTTTAATTTTTTCTTTAGTTGAGGTAATTCCATATTATATTATTTTTTCAATTTTTAATTTTATGTATGTTGTCGTTTGACAGAGGGCTGAAAAAAGTAGTAAGAATCCAAAAACAGGAAATAACGCTGTCCAACTTCCATCTTTTAAAAATAAGATATAAAAACCTTCTAAACACCAATGCATTGGCGAAAAGTTGCTAATTAATTGTAAGTAATTAGGCATAACAAAAGTTGGCACCCAAATTCCTCCCAAAGCAGCAAAAATGATGATGGAGATTGCTCCAAAACCATTCGATTGTTCTTGTGTTTTTGCTAAGGCTCCTATCATTAATGCGTAACTAACAGCCGCTAAACTACAACAAAAAATCGTAAAAATTACAGCAACTATTGATGATGGTAAAACCAACTGGGGTAAATTAATAAAAGGAAATACGACCATTCCAATAGAAAAAATTAAGGCAAATTGTAAAAAAGCTACCAACATATAAATAATCATTTTAGCGGATAATATGTGAAGATAATTGGTCGGCATTGTTTTCAATCGTAAAAAACTTCCATTTAAGCGTTCTTTTACAATATTACTACCTAAAGAAACAACCATAAAAAACATCGCAAAAATAGTCCATGCTGGCACATTGTGTTGGGTAGAGTTGGGTTGTGCCATTTTAGCTGAGTTAGTTGCAGCAATTTGATTAATCCCAATTTTATTCGACAAAATTTGTTGTTTTATAGTTTCAGGTGAATTTTCAATACCTACTTCTGTGTATATTGTGTTTATCAATAATTCATTTTCTATTCCATTTAAAAATGAAGCAATAACATTGGTTATCGAATAACTATAATTTTCTTGAAGTATAGGGTCGTGGTAAAAGGTTAAATTAGTTTCTGATAGCGTTAAAGCGATGGGTTTAATTTCTCTTAACCCCAATTCATACGTCATGGTTTGACTAATTTGTGCCGCTTTTTGTGTCAGTTGAAGGGAAAATTGTTGAGGAATAAAAAGTGCAGTCAGTTTGTTTTTAGCCAATAATGTTTCTTTTAATGCTGTTGGTGTTGAGGCATTTACTTGTTCTAAATTAAATAAACCTGATTTATTCATCAATAGTATTAATTTATTTCCTAATTCCCCGCTATCTTGATTGGATACTAGTAAAGAAACCTTATTTTCATTTACCATTTTATAAGCACTGTCTTGAATGATAGTAATGATAAAAACTAATAAAACTGGCATTAAAAATAGCATAGAAAGTCCAATTTTATCACTAAATAAGAGCAAGGTTTCTTTTTTTAAGGAGGCAATTAATTTATTCATTAGTGCTTATTTATTTTCGGTTAATTGAATAAATAATGCCTGCAAATCTTTAACATCATGATTTTTAATCAGTTCTAAAGTTGGTCCATTTGCTACGATATTTCCTTTATCAATCATAACTAACTGATTGCAAAAATCTTCAGCTTCAGCTAAATGATGTGAAGAATAAATGATGGTGGTTCCTTGAGTATTGATTTCGTTTAAAAAAGTAATGATAGCAAGTTTAGTTTGAACATCAACACCTACAGTTGGTTCGTCTAAAAAAAGTATTTTTGGCTGATGAATTAATCCAATGGCTAAGTTTACTTTTCTTTTCATTCCTCCCGAAAACGTATTGATTTTTTTATTGGCAACTTCTGAAATTTCTAAAAATGAAAGTAATTGATTAGACCTTGTTTTAATTTCTTGTTGGGTAAGGTTGTATAGTGCCCCAAAATAGGCTAAATTTTGTAAAGGTGTGAGCTCGTGGTAAAAGGCATATTCTTGTGGTACAAATCCTATTATCTTTTTTAAATCAACACCAGAAATGGTTTGGTTATCTTTTTTTTTATAATGGACTGAGCCTGTTGTTGGTTCAATTAATCCACATAAAATAGAAATTAAAGTAGTTTTTCCAGCTCCATTTGGACCTAAAATTCCTATTTTTTCGCCGACATTTATTTGAAATGAAACATTGCTTAAACTTTGCGTTAAAGTTTTTTTATACTGTTTACTTATAGCATTAAGTTCAATATGTGATAAATCTGCATTCAAGAGTTAAATTTCAATTTTTCAAGCTGTTTAAAAGCAGTTTTCTCCACTTCGGCTATTTCATATAGCATGTTTGCTGCATCATCAAAATCTTTCTGTTCGGTTATCCTTCCTTTGTAAATTCCCGCCATTTGCACTGCAGAGGAACGCCATAAGTCTCCAGCTTTGGTAATTTGCTCAGAAATGGGAATTAACCGATCATCTTGTAAATATTCGGCGGCTTCTTCTAAAAAAGCTGCATATAAAAATCGAAATCCTCCACCACCAGTACCAATTTCTTCCTGCATTCTAACAATCTGACCCAAAAATAACCCACCTTGTTTTATGCCTAATTTAGCTCTTAATTTTTTTACTTTATTAGCGGTGAATCTTATTCCACTTATTCCTACTATTGGTGCAGGTATATGTAGCATATCATTTACTGTTCGTTTAATTCCTTTTACAATTCCTCGTTGAATCAATTTTTTGTCGAAGTTCTCTATACTTTTTGGATAATAAAGATGCCCTTTTGGGGCTAATACACCTTGAGCAAATCGGACTCGTTTTAATTCTTCAATAGTGAGAGTGGTAACAGTTTCCATAACAGGGTCGCTAATGTTGTAGGTGTCGTTTTCTTTTCCATAAACAATAATGTTGTGTGCATTAAAATGAAAGCGATATTCTTTTGGGAAATAGGAGAGGTGAAATACTCCAACTTGACAGCCAACAGGAATTCCTTGAGCAATTTTTTCGTCTAAAAATTGCTGGGCTAATAATTCATTTGAAAATTTTTTACGAACAACTTCAATTTGTAATGCTTTACAAGTTCTTTTAAATATTGCACCAGGAACTGTTCGAAAAGAAATTGCTGGACCGCCACTAACTTTTAAAAAAGGGATATGAATATAAAACAAACCAGAACCTAAACCAAAAGCAAGGGGTTCTGTCATAAAATCAAGCCCTTGATGTTTTAGTAAACCTGTAACAACGCCATTTTCACAATGGGCTGTTTGTATGTGTTGGTAATTTTCTGCCACTAGTGGTTAAAGTTTTTAAGTTCATCAACAGTAATGTTAAAAACTTTCGCATAAATTTCTATTTTTTGGTCGCTTAACTTTTTAAAACCTTTGCTGGTCATGTGTTTTTTTATAGAGAATTTCCAAAATCCAGTATAACCTGATAATACATTGTAATCCATTAATTGAAGTACAAAATAATAATAAATAGGACTTTTTTCACCAGTTAGAACGGCTTGTTTGGCTGCTCTAACTTGTTCATTAATGTCTTCCCAAGCATTTTCTAATGCTTCATTTTTTACGACCCAACCAGCACTTAATCCTGTTTCATACTTTCCATCACTATTTTTAACATAATACACTTCTCTAGTCATATTTTTTAAAGGACTTGTATCTTGAGGAATGTCTTTTTTTTCCATATTAACAAACGGTTAATAAGCTAAAAGCATAAGAAAATCTTGCACTTTCAGGAATTGCTAATAAAATTTTTTGTCCTTTTTTTGCTTTTCCACTTTTAAGGAGTTCGTCAACCATTAGATAAATTGAACCTGATCCAACATTTCCTTTTGTAGATAAATTACTAAACCATTTTTCTTTAGGAATACCTATTCCATTTTCTTCGAGTGTTTGAAAAATTTGCTCTTCAAAGAAATAACTAGACATGTGAACCAAAAAGTGGTCAACTTCTTCTATGGATTGGTTTCGTTCTTTTAGAATACCGTTTAGTTTTACAAATCCTAATGCTGTTGTTTTTTCCCCTAAAAGCTTAGTATCTTGTTTAATACTCAGCAGTGATTTACCCATAATTTCTTCTGGATTATATTCCGTATATCCCTTCAATTCTCCATTCTCCATTTTTTCTCCTCCCATATACATACAAACTTCTTCCTGATTAGCGAAAGAAATCAATTCTATCCAATCTATACTTAATGATAAACCAGTTGGATTGGGTTCTTTTTCTAACAAAAATGCTCCTGCTCCATCAGAAAGCATCCATCTTAAAAAATCTTTTTCAAAAGCGATTAATGGATCTTTTTCCAGTTTGGCTAATTGACTAATCTCTCCTTCAAATTGTTCTGCTCTCATAATCCTAGAAAGACGTTCAGAACCTGTACAAACAGCTTTTTTTTTCTCATTTGTAAGCAACGACATGTATGCATATTTAAGTGCGTGCATCCCTGAGCAACAATTCCCAGAAGGAGTTATCACTTCAATGGCACTCATTTCTGGCAACCAACCGTGAACCATAACACCATGCGAAGGCATCAGTTGGTCGGGTGATGATGTTCCGCAACACAATAAATCTATTTCTTTTATTTCATCAGGTCTATTGTTAAATAAATCTTTAACTGCTAGTGATGCCATTTCTGAATTGGTATGGGTTGTTTTTCCCTCTTTGGTTATGGAATAATAACGCTCCTTAATTTTATTATTTCGTAAAATAAGATTTTTAGTTTTAGATTTCCTTCCATTGATGTACCCCAAATATTCTTCCATTTCATCGTTTGTGACAAGCGAGTTGGGTAAAAAACTAGATGTTCTTGTGATATATACTTTTGCTTTTGGCATTCCTCTAATTGATTTTAATCGTGCAAAAATACTCTTTTTTATTTTTAATTCTATTAAAAGTAAATGGTCGTACAACAATGTTATAAACTAGCAAAACAATAGGAGAAAGACCAAAAAGAGCAACATTCAAATAAATTCGAAATAGGAGTAGCCATAAAGCTCTTTTTTTTGGAGTTGTTCCTTTTTTTTGAATCGTATTAGCCCAAATTTTAAATAATTTTTTGGCTCTTAATTCTATAAAAAGAATATTGGTTTTTATTTGTATTTTATTGAGTTTAAGAATATCGTTTTGCAAGTTGGAGAAGTTATCTTTTTGTAACGATTCTACTACTTTTTCCCCGAAAATATGGCTTTCATTGATGTCTTCATCTGATATTCCAGGCAATGGAAATATTCCCCATTTTCTATCTTTTTTTCCTGTGGATAGCCAATAAAAAATGGTGATTACACTAATTAAATTTGATGTTTTATCTACTAATGGGATGTTGGCAACCAACTTTCCTCCAGCATTTTTAATTAATGCTTTAACACTTTCTTGCGAATTTAACCACATGTTTCTAGCACCAATAATGGTAACAATAGGTTTGCCTTTTAATAAGTTACAAAACTGTTCGTTTTTTAAAATGGCGGTAGTTGGCATGGATGGGGAAAGATACCAGGTTTGATAACCTAAAATTATTAGATCATATTCATTATGTTTAAATTTTGGTGCGTAAATTTCTATAGGTTGTTCTAAAACTGTTTCGGGCATTACATCATAAAACGATTTAGTGGACCAAGGAAATGGAAAAGGTTTTTTTGGCTCTATAAACACTCGGTCTATGTCGATTGCTGAATTTTTAAAAGGAATTAAAAAATTATCAATAATTGCATTTAATTGACCTGTTTGTGAAAAGTTGATAACGAGTATTTTTTTCATACGTAGATATTTATTATTTTAAAGCGGTCATCCTTCGGCTGAAGGACGCCAGTCTATCATCATCACAATTTATGGACATAAGTTTATGGCTATTTCATTTTAAAAGAGTTGCATCTAGTTGTTTAGAGGTTTTTGCGTAATTAGCAATGATGGTTTTTAGGCTTTTGGGCTGCTTGGAAAAATTATTGGTGATTAGTTGAACATCTTCCTTTATATTTTTATCGTAATTTAAAATTTTAGGGCAATTTTCTTGAATGCAAAGGCGTAAAAAACGATATTCTGTTTCTTTTGGAAATTTTTCAATTTCAATTTCTAGTAATTGAACTCCAATTTTAAAAGTTTTAATTTTTTTTGAAACATCGTCTTCAAAATCTGCTTTTTTAGCTAAAAGAGCTCCTTTGTATGCATTGTTAGTAGTTGTGTGCTCTTGTTGTTCTAATTCAGTAATTAATTGATCAATGTTTTGAATAGATTTTCCTGAAAAAACAGCATAATATTCTTCTGTATCTACAGAAAAGTTGATAAAAGGTAAAGAAGAAAATAGTATAAAAAGTATTGTTTTCATTAAATGAAGGTCTCAAAAGACAATCTATTTTATGGTCTATTTTTAACAATATATTCAGCCATAGAATTGACCGAATTAAAAACACTTTTACCTTCTTCGGGGTTGGTTAATTTGATGTTGTAATTATTTTCTAACAAAACAATCAATTCTAAAGCGTCGATTGAATCTAATCCTAATCCCTCTCCAAATAGAGGCATATCATCTTTAATATCCGCAACACTAAAATCTTCTAGGTTTAATTGCTCAATTATTTGTTGTTTTAATTTTGTTTTTAACGCTTCCATTGCACTTAAGTTTAATTTTTTGTATATAATTCTATTAATTGTTTTGATTCTAGCGGTAAATTTAACTCATTAAAATCTTTTTTAGTTACAAAAAACAAGAAAGCTTCAATTTTATTATCATCAATTGTTAGCCAACCGCAAAGAGCTGCTGCTGCATTTTTATGTAGTAAAACATTGCAATAATTCACAAAATATTCAGCATCAAAATGTTCGGCTACCGTAAACATATTTTCGCCATACCATTTATTGCGAATAGCAATTTCACCAATCAAAATATTGGGCAGCGTATAAACAAATAAAGAAGGGCTGGGTACACCTCCATTTTGATAGGAAGTTTGAAAATTAACGTCGGTTAAGGCACTTGAATTGTTATTTGAAAATAAGATTGCGATTTCATCATCTTTATAATTTAAAATCTCAGGGCATTCTTTTTTTAGCACTTCTGTTCCTAAAAAAGCTGTTTTAGCCAACCGATCCATTTTATGAAATTTTGGATATTCTAGGATTAAAGATTTATAAAATTCTTTGGTAAAATCATCAATAGAATTGCTATTAAACGAATGTGTTAATTTGCCATTAACATAGCAATTATTTAATGTTATATGGCAATATGTAGTGATGTAATTCATTTCAATTTTCTAATTATTGCAGAGGCATTGCAACCTCCAAAACCTGAAGCTGTTTTTAAAATGGTAGTTACTTCTGTGGTTATGTTTCGAGTCGTAATATTTATTTTTTCTGATGCCCCATCTTCTTCAAATCCTAATGTTTTAATTAATAAATTATTCCGTAATGATTGCAAACAGATGGCTGTTTCTATCAAACCTGCAGCTCCAAGTGTATGTCCAAAATATCCTTTCAAACTGTTTAATGGAATAGTATTCATGCCTAATCTACTAAACGCAATAGCTTCCATTTCATCATTAAAACTTGTGCCTGTTCCGTGTGCCGAAATAAAATCTATTGCTGATGGTTTTAATTGAGCCAATGCTAACGAATTATTCACTGTTCTAACAAGCCCCTCGCCAGTTCTTGATGGTCCAGAAATGTGATTGACATCATTGGATGATGTTCCTTCAACAAACTCAAAACAAGTCGATTTAAACACATTTTTATCAGACGACATAAAAACTCCTCCAGCTCCTTCGCCCAACGAAATTCCTGTTCTGTTTTTATCAAAAGGCTGACAAGGTTTGTCGCTTATCGCATATAAAGATTGAAATCCATACAGCACGAAATCGCTAACGACATCGGCTCCAATTACAAAAGCATTTTTATAAATACCTGCTTTAATAAAATTGTTAGCGGTATTCATGGCTAAAACGCCAGAAATACAGGCATTAGAAATTACTATGGGTTGCTGCTGAAGTTGAAATTCTTTTGTTAATTTTTTGATAGCAGCTATAATTGGCGTTGTAATATTTTCCTTAATATCAGCTTTGGTGGTACTAATAATTACAATCGTGTCTTTTGATAAAATTAATTCATCTTCAGTGCCTTTAATAACAGCTTGCAAACATTGTGACAGCAATTCATAAAAACTAGGGGTATTTTTTAGCTTGGAAAGAAATATGTTTTCATGTCCAAATCCAATACCTCGGTGGTAATTAATGCTGGTATTACCTTGTTTTATTTGATTAAAATTTTCTTCAGCGGTTATTCCGAGTGGAGAAATAATATTTTCTAAACCTATATATGTTATCATTTTTCAATTCCTAATTTTGCTTCCCATTCTAAATAAAAACCAGGAATATTAAGATCCATTTCATTCGATTCCTTAATCAAGAAAACTTGCATGGTAGAGCCAACTGCACTTATTTTATTGGTGGTTAAGTTGATGATTTCATATCCAAAAATAATTTTAGCAGCTTTACTTGGTATCATTGTGGTAATGATTTTAGCACGCTGTCCATAATATATTGGCGATTTGTGGTTGATGCTTGATTTTACGATAGGTGTAAAATATCCATTGGCATAAATATCTAAATATTGCATCCCAAATTTTTTTCCAAAAGCTTCTCTTCCGTCTTCAAAATATTTAAGGTAGTTACCATGCCAAACCACACCCATAGCATCGGTTTCACTAAATCGGATATCAAATTCTATTTCTGTAGTTAATTTCATCTGTTCTTTTTTAATTTGTTTTTTGTCAGATGGAAGTCGCTAATAAGCACCTCACTTTGTTTCGAAATTTTAGCATGCTTGTTTCATTCTTGAACAACAATTTTCATTTCACAGGTTACTAGCAATTCTCCATCACAAAAATTCTCCCCTTTAATTAAATAAATATTTTCAAATTGATGAAGATGAGTAACGGTAGTTTCAATGGTTTTGTTTAATGTAGGTAATGCATGGATATTAAGTTTTGATATTCCTCCAATAAATCCAATTTTTGGTTTTCCACCTGCTTGTTTATCAACAAATCCAAACCCAGCAGCAACAGTTTGTGCAATATTTTCAATAAGAGCAGGTTCTTGTAGTTTCCCATCTTTTAAAAAGAGGTTATTTTCTTCCACTTTAAAGGTAGATTTAAATCCTGTTTCGTCTGCCGAAACCAAATTATCTACCATTACAAAAGGAGCTTGTTGAGGAATAATTTCAGTAATATTTTCTTTAGTTAATAGCATTATTTGTGAAAATCGTAATAATTAAACCATTGTTCTGGGTGTAAGGTAACTTTTTTCTCTAATTCGATTACAAATTTTTTAGCAATTTCTTCTGGAGTTAATTTCTCCATAATTGGATCGGTTGCACTTAACAAATAATGGTATTTCTTTTCTTTTACAGCAAATACAAAGGTTACAGGTGCATTAAATTTAGAGGCAATAATAAATGGGCCTAATGGAAATTTAGCTTTTTTTCCTAAAAAAACTAGCTCAATAAATTTTGATCCTTCCAAATATCGATCAGCATGGATTGCAACAAATTCGTTATTCAATAATGCATTATTAACTTTAATCACATGGCTTAAATCATTTTTAATGGGAATAATATTAAAATGTGAGCCACCTGTTGTTCCTTTTAAGTATTGTTTTATTTTTTTTTCTTCCTCATCCAACATCAACACATTGATGGTAGATGTAATTCTCGATTTTAATAAATTCCCTGCTATTTCCCAATTACCAACATGTCCACTCAATAAAATTCCTCCTTTGCCAGCATTTTTCATGTCAATCAGACAGTTTTCATTGGTAAAGGTGTAGGTAAATCGATTGCCTTTTTTCATTAAAAAAGCGGCTCTATCAACTAAGGTCTGACCAAAATAATAAAAATTTTTACAGGTAATTTTTTTTATTTTATCCGCTGAGAACTTTAAAGCATTTTTATAAAATTCCTCAACGGGTTTCCTGCTTTTGCTTGCAAAAATAAAATAGTAAAAAGCAACAAAACGGAGAATAAAATAGGTAAGAGGAAGCCCAAATATTTTTATTGTGTTAAGAAATATTCTGTAGCCAATAACTGTTCCTTTACTTTTTCCATTCCACTGACTCATTTACTTTTTTTCGGCTAATTTTTTTTCCACAAGGGTATAAAAGTCATCAAAAGTGGCAACTCCAACAAAATCTTCACCTGTCACTTTAAATCCAAAGTTTTCTTCAATTACTACTACTAAATCAACATAATCTAAGCTGTCTAAATCGAGTGTTTCTTTTAAGTTAGCTTGAGGTTCAATGATTGATTTTTCTACTTCAAATTCTTCAGATAAAAATTCTTTTACGGTACTTATTATTTCCTCTCTATTCATCTATTTGAACTTTTTAATAATTAAACTTGAATTAGTTCCCCCAAATCCAAACGAGTTGGATAAGAAACAATTCACTTTTTGCTCCTTAGTTTTCGCAATAATATTAATTTTTGCGGTGATATCGTCTGGATTTTCGAAATTTATGTTAGGTGCAATGAAATTATTTTGCATCATCAACATAGAATAAACTACTTCGCTTGCTCCTGCCATCCAGCATTCATGTCCTGTCATTGACTTTGTAGAACTCACTGCTACTTTTTTGCCAAAAACGTCAAAAATTGCTTGAGCTTCAATGGCATCACCAACAGGTGTGGAAGTAGCATGAGCATTTACGTAATCAATTTCGTCTGCTTTAATAGCTGCTTGTTTTAAAGCCATATTCAAACAACGATATTGCCCATCTATACTGGGGTTGGATAAGTGGTCACCATTTGAAGAAAAGCCATATCCAATAATTTCTCCTAAAATAGGAGCTCCTCTTTTTATAGCTGATTCATACGATTCTAGTATAACTGTTGCAGCACCTCCTCCAGGAACCAATCCATCCCTATCTCTATCAAAAGGTTTTGATGCTTTTGTTGGGGTAGCTTCTCTTGGTGAAAATACCCCTAATCCATCAAAACTTCCCATGGCTGTTGGATTAATTTCTTGAGCTCCACCACAAATTACTCGATCTTGTAAGCCTTGTTTTATTAATAAATAACCCATTCCAATTGAATGGGAACCAGAAGCACAAGCAGCACTTAAGGTAAAGTTGATACCTTTTAATTTAAAAATAGTAGAAATATTCATGTTTACGGTGCAATTCATATTTTGAAAAATTGCTCCGCTTCCTACTAAAGTGGTGTCTTTTTTTTCTCGTATTCTATCTACAGTTTCACTTATAGAGCCTGCTGTACTATCATTACCATAAATTAATCCTGTTTCTGTTTTTTCTAAAAAATCGATGTCTAAACCTGCATTTTCAACTGCTTCTTTTGTTGCCATATAAGCATACATAGCTGGTTGGTGCATTCCTATTCGTTGTCTCCGTGTTAAAAATGGTGTTAAATCTGGGTCTTTTACCATACCTGTTAAAGCTGATCGGAAACCAAAATCTTTTCTAATTTCATCTAAAATAATTCCACTTTTTCCTTGGTATAATGAATCTGCTACATCTTTTAGGTTTTCTCCTAAACATGAGTAGATTCCTATACCTGTTATTACCACTCTGTGTTCCATTATGAATATATTCCTCCGTTAATATTAATGATTTCTCCAGTAATATAAGCCGCTTTATCGGAAGCTAAAAAACTAACTAAATGGGCTACTTCTTCAGCATTTCCAAAACGATTTAAAGGAATTATTTTTTTGTATTCAGCTTCATTAAATTCTTCGGTCATGTCACTCTTAATAAAACCAGGTGCCACTGCATTAACGGTAATGTTTCGCTTGGCAACTTCTTGTGCTAATGCTTTTGTTGCACCTATCATGGCTCCTTTAGCTGCCGAATAATTGGTCTGTCCTGGAACTCCTTTTAATCCAGATAACGAAGCAATATTAACTATTCTTCCTTTTCGTTGACGAAGCATTTGCTGAATTATTTTTTGGGTAACATTAAACATTCCTTTAGCGGAAACATTGATTACATCATCCCAATCTTTTTCAGGCATCCACATAAAAAGACCATCTCGTGTTATGCCAGCATTGTTAACCAAAACACCAATAAATTTATCTGTATTTTTTGACATCCAATTGTCGAGTGCTACATCTACACTACTTTTTTCTTGAACATTAAATGGTAATAATTCTCCATTTCCACCAGCAGCTTTTAATTCAGCTAAGGTTTCTTCAGCAGCTTTTGCGTTGGAGGAGTAGTTGATTAAAATATAATAGCCATGGTCTTTAGCCAATTGTAAAGCAATTGCTTTTCCTAAACCTCTTGAGGCTCCTGTTATTAGTGCACATTTCATTATTATATCAGAGAATTTTCTTTCATAAAATTACAAACATCGTTAATGCTTTTAGCTTGTGAAACGTCTTCTTTTACAAAGAAAGCAATTTTTCTTATTTTATGGTAAGCTGTTTTCGTGTTATTCGATAATTTACCTTTTTCCTCATCACTTAGCAAATCTATGGCTTGACAAATTGCCATAATATGTATGGCTGTAACTTGGTAGGCATTATCTAAAACTTGTTTGGCAATAATAGCACTATTTGTTCCCATGCTCACAATGTCTTGATTGTCGTTGTTGTTAGGAATGCTATGTACATACATAGAATTGCTTAAGACTTGATTTTCGGCAGTAGTTGAGGTTGCTGTATATTGTATTCCTTGAAATCCAAAATTTAAACCTAGTTTTCCTGCATTCAAAAAAGCGGGAAATTTTCCGTTTAAATGATGATTTAATAAGAAGTTTAATTGGCGTTCCATTAGCATGGAAAGTTTGGTGATTGCCATTTTTATTTTATCCATTTCCAACGAAATGTAATCACCATGAAAATTTCCTCCATGAAAAACATTTTTAACATCAATATTAATAATTGGATTGTCGTTGGTTGAGTTTAATTCATTTTCTACTACTTCTTGAGCATAGTCTAATGTATCTGAAATAGGTCCTAAAATTTGGGGAACACATCGAATGGAATAATATTCTTGAATTTTCTTTTTAAATTCTGTTCTTTGAAGTTCAGTATCATCTTTAAAAAGGTCATCTCTTTTTCTAATTAATTGGCTATTCTTTAAAAAGCTTCTCATTTGAGCTGCCACATTTTGCTGCCCTTTGTGAAGTTTTACTTCATTTAATTCTTTTGAAAAAGAATCATCAAAAGATTCAACTATTTCGTTAATTATTGCCGATGCAGCAATGGCATGATTTAATAAGCGCTTAGCATAAATAAGGTTAATAGCAGCAATTCCAGTCATGCAAGAAGTGCCATTAATTATTCCTAACCCATCTCTTAGATTTAATTTTAGAGGTTTAATTTGATGGGCTTCCAATACCGTTTTTGCTTCTTTTCTTTTGCCATTTTCATATACATAACCTTCTCCAATTAGGTTTAATGCTAGGTGAGAAAGTTGCACTAAATCGCCACTTGCACCTACACTTCCATGTTCAAAAATTTCTGGGATAATATTTTTATTGAAGAACATCTGCAATTGTAAAATAACATCCGAGCTAATTCCTGAATTTCCTTGTAAAAAGGAGTTTAAACGAGCCAGTACTACACTTTTAGCATAAGGGGCAGTTAACACATTGCCTATTCCACTGGCGTGACTTTTTATTAAATTATATTGGAGTTGGTTTAATTGGTCGGGTTCAATTCTAAATTGAGCCATAGGGCCAAAACCAGTATTAATTCCGTAAATAATTTTGTCTTTAGAAAAATTGGTTAAGAAAGCAAAGGATTGTTGAACTCTTTTAAGTGTTTCGTCATCAATTTCAATATTTTTTGTTTTGAAAACTAGTTGATTTATTAAATCTATCGTTAATTTCTGCATTAATAAGTTAAGTAATATTGAAGACTGCAAATATAAAACATTAATTTAGGATTATTGTTTTTTTTGTTCTGATAGGGGTTTTAAACAACAATTGCTAGCAATAAGTTAAAACTAATATAGAAACTATACAGTTTAAAAAGTGTTTTGAACCTTTGTGAAACGTAAAAACCGCTTGATTCTTGCGAATTCAAGCGGTTCTTTGCAGCCCGTAGGGGAATCGAACCCCTGTTTCCAGGATGAAAACCTGACGTCCTAACCCCTAGACGAACGGGCCGAATAATTAACCTTTTTATTTAAGGAGTGCAAATGTATAATTTTTTACAACTCTTACAAAATAATGTTAATAAATTACTCAATATTATCATTATCTGCATGAAACTTGAATCCAAGTCGTTTTCCTGTTTTAATGCTCATCGCATTGGTAGCTTCGGTTATATCATTAACACTCACTTCTTTCATGGTGTCGTAATTTGGAGTAAGTAAATCAAAATCCATGGAGTACAAAATGGCAGACTCAATGATTTTCCTAATTTTCGAATTATTAATTACTTCGTTGATAAAGTCGTTGTATAAGAAACCTAATTGTCTTTTCCCTTCAACAAAATAATGTAAGTCATTATTCACAAAAAATCGTGCAACTAAATAACCGATGTCATTGATTCTATTATATCTAAACGAATCTGCTAAAAAATTGTAAACATTTATCATTCCACAATAAGTTCGTAGTTCATCTTCTTTCACATAAGATGAATTCCAAATGGGGTGATTTTTATCAAAATGAAAAACATTAGTATGCATATAAAAAACAAGAATATCTCCACCAAAAATAATATGAAATTCATGATCACCTTTATCAATAAAATCAACACTTATATCCTTGTCGATTTTATTCATTTCCGTTTTTAGTTCAAATGTTAATTTTTCGGCTTCAATTTTAAAAAGGTGAAAAATTTCTATTGTTTTTTTAAAAATACTTTGTTTTAAACATGCCTTTGTTTTGAGAGCTTCGAGAATTAAAGTTTTAGCGTCTTTCGTGTTTTTCATTTTTTTTGGGCTAATTTATTAATAAGCTTTTGCAAAAATTACTCGTTGTGTTGATGGTTTACCTGTATAAATACATTTGCCAGTTTCTAATTTGTTATTTAATGGAATACAACGAATGGTTGCTTTTGTTTCTTGCTTAATTAGTTCTTCTGTTGCAGCCGTTCCGTCCCAATGAGCATATATAAAACCAGCATTGTTTTCGAGTATTTTTTTAAATTCTTCCCATGTGTCGGCTTTATGAGTCATTTCTGATCGATAGTCGATGGCTTTTTGGTAAAGATTGGTTTGAATATTTTCTAACAAATGTTTAATTTTTTTAGCAATATCATTTTGTTGAAGTGTTTCTTTTTCTTTAGTGTCTCTTCTGGCAACTTCTAATGTTCCATTCTCCAAATCTCTTGGTCCTATTGCTATTCTCACAGGAACTCCTTTAAATTCATATTCAGCAAATTTATAACCTGGTTTGTAAGTATCTCTGTCATCATACTTTACTGAAATTCCAGCAGCCTCCAAGTCTGATTTTATTATTTGAACTTGTGTAGAAATTTGAGACAATTGTTCTTCTCCTTTATAAATAGGAACTATTACAACCTGTATTGGTGCTAGATTTGGCGGTAATACTAATCCGTCGTCGTCAGAATGAGTCATGATTAAAGCTCCCATTAATCGGGTGGAAACGCCCCAAGAAGTTGCCCAAACATATTCTTGTTTTCCCTCCTTTGTTGCAAATTTTACTTCAAAAGCTTTGGCGAAGTTTTGACCTAAAAAATGCGATGTTCCTGCTTGTAAAGCCTTCCCATCTTGCATTAATGCTTCTATACAATAAGTTTCAACAGCTCCGGCAAATCGTTCTGTTTCTGTTTTTATTCCTTTAATAACAGGAATTGCCATCCATTTTTCAACAAATTGAGCATAAACTTCCAACATTTTTTCTGATTCTTCAATCGCTTCTTCTTTTGTTGCATGTGCGGTGTGACCTTCTTGCCATAAAAATTCGGTAGTTCTTAAAAATAATCGTGTTCTCATTTCCCAACGCACCACATTTGCCCATTGATTAATTAATAATGGTAAATCTCTATATGATTCTATCCAACCTTTATAGGTGTTCCAAATAATGGTTTCTGATGTTGGTCTAACAATTAATTCTTCCTCTAATTTAGCATCGGGATCAACAATAACACCACTTCCATCTTCTGCATTTTTTAAACGATAATGAGTAACAACTGCACACTCTTTAGCAAACCCTTCAACATGTGCAGCTTCTTTACTTAAGTAGGATTTTGGAATAAATAGCGGGAAATAGGCATTTACATGTCCAGTTTCTTTAAACATTTTATCCAATTGAGCCTGTATTTTTTCCCAAATAGCGTAACCATAAGGTTTGATTACCATGCAGCCTCTAACTGCCGAATGCTCTGCTAAGTCAGCTTTTTCAACTAGTTCGTTGTACCATTGTGAGTAATCATCAGCTCTTTTTGTGAAATCTTTTGCCATTTTTGTAATTTAGGGTATAATTTTTGATGGTAAATTTTAAATAAAAATTAATTTTAAAAAGTAAAATTAAGCGAATTTTAATTAAAACTTAACCTCAGATGAATTCAATTAAAATATATTTATTATCAACTCTATTTTTAGTCTTTTTTAATAACCTACTTTTTTCTCAAAATGATTTTTATAATGATAAAAAAGAAGAGAAAAATATATCATCTAATAAAGTGACAATAAATGATATTGATTTAATTGACGAATACACCACTGAAAAAGATTACAATGAGATTCATCACATTAATAAAATTCAATATAATGATGATGAATTGCTCGAGGAGGAGATTTATTCTAATCAAAAAAATACTAAAACAAAAAAAGATACCATTGCTGCTGAAGTGGTGGCAGATGTAATTCTTAATGTTTTTGTTAATGCAGTTTTTATTATCGCTACATGCTGGCATTAATATTATTTAGAATCTTTTGGCATAATATTTGAAAAGTAAATAATAAGAAAATTAACATTTCATTAACAAGTAGATAAAAAGAGAAAATTTAAGGAGGAAAAATTATGAACTCAATTAATTCAATAGCATTATTTCTAAGTACATTAATGTTTTTAGGTAATGTGTCGGCACAAGATGATTTTTATCCATCTTCTAAAAAAAGAACTGATAATACAATAACTCCAGCTAATAGTTCTGTTGAAAAAACAATTTCTGATGAGGAATATTCAACAGCTACCGATTACTATTTAGACTCAAAAAAGAAAGAAAAAGAAGAAGCTTATAATGCCCAAATGGGTATAACTGATAGCACCACTTATTATGAGGATGAGAATGGTGAACTTCGAGTTACTAACAATTACTTTAATGGAGATAATTACGATTTTGAAAACGAATATTACGATTATGAATATTCATCTAGGATAAAACGGTTTAGACAAAAACAAGGTAGGTATGGCTATTACGATGATTATTATACCAATTATTATTGGTACGATTACGATCCTTATTACTATGGAACAAGTATTTATACCAGCTATGGATGGTGGAATCCTAGACCATGGCATTGGAATGTTGGCTGGTCGTATTACAACGGATGGTCTTTAGGTTGGTCATGGGGTTGGGGTTGGACTGGCAATTATGGGTATTGTGGAAATGGTTATTATGGTTGGAATGGCTACTATGGTAATTATTATAATTATGGATATTATGATGGCTATTATGGGTCAAATTATTATTACAACAGTTATGACCACAACAGTCATTATTATGGAAAAAGAGGTGGGTCTTCTAGCTCTTCAGGTTATGGAATCCGACAACCAAATTCTTCAGTGGTATCTAATAACAATATTGCTACTAAAACATTTGGTCAAAAATATGAAGCTGCTGTTAAACAAAATTCTCTACCGATAGCTATTGGGACGAATGTAAACACATTAAATAATTCTCCTAAAAATAATTCAAGTAACAATTATAATACAAATCCTAAATCGTCAAATAATAATGTTAAAGGAGATGTAATAAATCCTAATGCACAACCAAAAAACCCTAATGCAGGAGGAAATGGTAATGTTTATGAAAATCCAAGAACTAGTTCTAAATCCAATTCCATCAACAATTCTGGAAATATTTATCAAAAACCAAATTATACAAAACCAGCCAATACAACTAACCAACCAAATTATAATAAACCAAGAAACAGTTATAATAATTCTAAAAGCACTTATACTAAGCCTAGTAATAATCAACAGAAAGACTCTAAGCCTAGTTATAATAAGCCTAGTAATGCTCAACCAAGTTATAATAAGCCATCAGGGAACTATAACAGGAGCGGAGGTTCTAGTGGGTCAAAGTCTAACGGAGGCGGATCAAGAAGGAGATAATAACAATTGGTTAAAAAAATTTAAAAAAATTAACTATGAAACGATTCTCTCTATTACTAATTAGCATTACAATGTTCGTAAGTTTTACAAAAGCTCAAAATGAATTTGATGCGTTGAGATACTCTACTTTAGATTATTATGGTGAAGCCAGATTTAATGCAATGGGAGGTTCATTTGGAGCCTTGGGTGCAAATATGTCTGCACTAAGTATTAACCCTGGAGGATTAGGTGTTTATAATAGTTCTGATTTTTCTTTTAGTACTTCATTTCATAATAATTATACAGAAAGTAATTACAAAGGAAATAGGATTACTGATGGAAAATTAAATTTTCATATAGGTAATATTGGATTGGTAGGTAGTTTTAAAGGTAATGGTGGATGGGAAGCTGTGAATCTTGCAATTGGATATAATAGAACTAATAATTACAACACGAGTATCTCTATAAAAAGCTCAACAGATTCATCCTTGCTTATTAACTATGTAAATGAATTAAATTCAAATGGAGGAATTATGGAAGAAAACATTATTGATGCATATCCTTTTTCGTCTAACTTAGCTTATCAAACTTATTTGGTTAATCCATTAATTAATGATTCTTTACATTACAATCATGTGTTTGCTAATTCTAAAAATTTAAGTCAACTCACCAATTATGAAACTAGAGGTGGTGCTGGAGAAATGTATTTTGCTTTAGGAGGAAATTATTCTGATAAATTATATGTAGGTGCATTAATAGGAATACCAACAGTTAACTATGTTTACGATAGAAACTATTCTGAAACTTCTGAAACCACAGACACGCTTACTGACTTTAAAAATTTTACAGCTCATGATTATGTAAAAACAACTGGTGCAGGAGTTAATTTTAAAATTGGAATGATTTATAAGATTTCTGATTGGTTTAGGTTCGGAACTGCTTTTCACACTCCTTCAATATATTCCTTAGCAGACGATTATGAAACGACCCTCAGTTCGGAAAAAAAGGATGGAACAACTTATAGTGAAACAACGCCTTATGGCTCTTTTAACTATGTGGTAACAACTCCTTATCGGTTGGTAACCAGTGCTAGTTTTATTATTGGACGTTATGGAGTAATAAATGCTGATTATGAAATTGTGGATTACTCAACTGCAAGAATAAAAGAAGATAATACTTATGGAAGTGTTGGTGCAGATTTTTCTGTTGAGAATCAAAACATTCGAACCAACTTTCAATCAACACACAACATTAGAGTTGGTACGGAATGGAGAGTTGACCCTTTTAGAATTAGAGCAGGTTACCGACTTCAAGGAAATTCAATTAATGAAAATATGAATATAGATAATAGTGCTTCAATTTATTCTGGAGGTGTTGGTATTAAAGGAGAAGGCTATTATTTTGATATTTCCTATTCATTAAAAACCTACGACAGCCAAACTATTATTTTGGAAGAACAAAATCAGTTTGCTGCAACTCAATTAAAAGATCATTATTTAACTTTTACTTTAGGATTTAGGTTTTAACTTTTTATAGCACTAACAATTGCCAATAACATTATTGCGATTGCAAAAATAATAACCAACCACCTAAAGTAAAAATTTGGAATAATTTTACTTCGATAGTTTGCACTCACTAAATAATTAGCGTTCATTGCATTTTTATAGTCAGATTTTTTAACTCCAAAAAAATAAATTGTTTTTTCACCTTTCTCTTTCGAAGCTTCAAACCAAATATTATTTTTTTTTAAAAGTTCTTCAAAATAATTAGCACGATTAGCATCAAAAAATTTAAAAATTGTGTAACCTGGTCGGGTAGGATGGTCAAAGTAATTAGTGATGTTGAACATTATTTGATGCGAAGTTTTTTTCCGACAATAAGTAATTTATTTCTTTTAATTCCATTTAGCTCACAGAGTTCACTCACAGCTATTCCATATCTATTGGCAATCTTGTACATGAAATCACCTCTTGTAATGGTGTGATATTCTGTGCCAACAGGAATCGCTGCATAATCCCATTTTTGTTTAATTAACTTTAACGAATCGCTGATTAGCTTATTATCTTTAAAAGAGATGAGATGTTTTGGATTTAGAGTAAATCCTTTAAATCGAACTTCAAAATGTAAATGGCTTCCAGTGGATTTTCCAGAACTTCCTCCTAAACCGATAACTTGACCTGCTTCAACAATATCACCTGGTTTAACTTTAAATCGATGTAAATGTGCATAAAGTGTTTCCAATCCATTGTAATGTCTAATAATAACAACCCTACCATAACCTGGATGAACAATGGCTACTCTTACCATGCCATCAAAAGCAGCCACAACAGGGTCCCACACCTCTAAATCTAAATCAATACCACTATGTTTTTTTCCTTTTCTCCTTCCAAAATTAGAAGTGACAACTGGATTTTGAAGGGGCGAAACAAAACTACAGTTATTTTGCTGGTCTATTAATGTTAAAAATAACGAAGTGTCATTATGTGAAATGGCTTCATCGTAAGGCGAAATATTTTTAGTGTCCCAATTTTTATAAATACAATTAGAAGGTATTTCTGAGTTGTCGTAATAATTGGTTATAGTATTATAAGAGTGGTTTCCCATTAATTTCTTTTCAGCATAAACTTTAAATCCTCTCAGATAATCTTCAGGAATATTTTCTAGTTCAAACAAAGAATCAATTAAAGAAATAATTTTTTCTCCTGATAATTTAGAAATACTACTGTAGATGGCATCAGATGGAGCTATTACTATAGCAGAAACTGTATCTTTTTTAGTTGCCTTTTCTTCTTCAGTAGTTCTTCCCAAACAGGCTGATGAAATACTAAGAATTAAAGAAAAAAAAAGTACTATTTTATTAATCAATTGTATCATTTAAAAATTAAAAACAAGCGACCAATGTAATAAAAAATATAGATATGCCTATTGATAAGGTTTAGATAAGCATAAATTTGTATTTCTTGTTGGTTGGGTGTTTTAAAATTATACTTTTATACAGAAATTTAGGGTATGAATTATTTAAGAAGAATAACATTAACTATTCTGTTAATTATTTTAATTGGATTAGTGGTATCCATGTTTTTACCTTCTTCCTTTCATTTAGAACGAAAAATAATCATTAATGCTGATCAAGAACAAATTTTTAACCAAGTCAACGATTTAAAAAACTGGAAAAATTGGTCTCCATGGATGCTTAAAGATTCACTAATTTTTAATAAGAAATACGCATATTCTGCTCCATCTAGTGGCGTTAGTGCAACATTTAACTGGGGTAGTGAAAATGATGACTTAGGTATAGGAAGAATTGAAATCATTCAATCAAAACTTAATGATAGTATAGTGAATCTATTAACTCTTAACTCGATTCAATCTAAAAGAACTTGGGTATTTAATGAGTTAGAAAATGGTGTTGAAGTAATCTGGAGTATGGATATCGATTTTGGCTTTAGTCCTAAAGATAAGTTTTATGGTTTGTTTATAGAAGATGAGTTAATTAAAGAATATGAACTAGGATTGCAAAGGTTAAAAACATACACAGAAAACTTACCCAAAATACAGCGAGTTGAAGTTAGAAAAATGAAAATTGAAAAAAATCAATGGTTTCTTTCTATTAGAGATACAATTAGTCCAATTGCAATGAATAATATTTATGGAAAAAATTATTCTGAAATTAATCAGTATATGAGCCAACAAAAATTTGAAAGTATTTCTGTTCCATTAGTTATTTACCATTTTTGGTCAGATTCTATAGTTGATATTGAGTTTGGAATTCCAATAAACGATTCTATAACTATTGATAATAATCGAATAAAATTGGATAAAATAAAATCGGGTAATGTAGTTACAGCTATCCATTATGGCCCTTATGAAAGATTGCCAGAAACTTATTTTGGAATTAATGAATGGATGCGGAAAAATAAAGTTGTGGTAATAGGTCCACCATGGGAATCTTATATTACTGACCCTACAACAGAACCAAACCCTGAGAAATGGCAAACAGCAATATTTTTTCCAATAGAATAATGAAACATTTACTTTATATTTGCTTAAAATCCTTTTTTATGAGAAATCTTTTTTCACTTATACTTATTTGTTGTTTAGCGTTTAGCATGAATGCTCAAGATAACTTGAACCTTGCTAGTAAGTTAAAAAGTTTAACAAAAAAAGGAGATTATGTGATACTTGAGGTGCGATTGAACCAAGAGGATGAATTTAGAACGATTGAGGGGAGTAATTCAAGTTTAGCAAGAATCGCAATTTTCACAGGAAATAATCAAGGAACGGAAATCATTTCAAAAGGTTTTGAAGGAATAAACGCCATAGTTACCATCTTAAATAACCTAAAAACCAATGGTTGGGTATTAATAAATATTTATCCCATTAAAGGCGAATCTTTAATTATTACTCACTACATTTTAGAAAGAAAAAAATAGACTTTTTAACAATAATCTCTTAAATTACAATTTTTATTAGGAAATCAATAATTATAGATTAATTATCTCAATTCTTTAAGATAAAATTATTACTTTTAGCTGTTGAGTTTCATGTTAATAAGAAAGGTATGTTAAAAATTTGTAAATTTTCGATTCTAATTTTAGGATTATTATTCATTCAAAATGCTAATTCACAAATTGTAATAAATGAGTATTCATGTGCAAATGCTACAAGTGGAGGTGATCCAGATTTTTTTGGTCAAATGGAAGATTGGATTGAATTGTATAATACTACAGGCGTTTCTATTAACCTAAATGGCTATCACTTAAGTGACAAAGCAACTAATCCAACTAAATTTCAAATTCCAGGAAGTATTTCAATACCTGCTAATGGTTATATGATGGTATATTGTTCTGGAAGAGCTCAAATTGCTGGAGGATCACAAATTCATACAAATTTTAAATTGACACAAACCAAATTTGAAAAAATTGTACTCTCTGACCCTAGCGGAATAATAATTGACAGTTTAACTATCGTTCCAAACCAAGTATTGCACTCACGTGGAAGAACTACCAATGGGGCAGCTACATGGAGTCTTTTTACTAATTCTACACCTAATGCATCAAATACTGGAGCAATGCTTGAATATGCAAGCAAACCAATTTTTAATGTTCCTGCTGGTTTTTATCCAGGTGCACAATCAGTATCAATTTCAACTCCAGATCCAAACATAACTATTCATTACACCCTAGACGGATCTGACCCTCTAATTAGTTCCCCAACCTATTCTGTACCAATTAATATCGCAACAACAAAAGTGTTAAGAGCTAGATGTTTTAGTTCTATACCCAATATACCACCAAGTTTTATTGAAACTAATACTTATTTTATTAATGTTACGCATACAGTCCCTGTGGTTTCTATATGCGGAAATAATGTAGCTACATTATTAGGAGGTTCACAAATAGAACCTGATGGTTCATTAGAATTTTTTGACAGAACAGGAGTAATGCAAACCGAAGCCACTGGTGATTTTAATAAACATGGTAATGATTCTTGGGCTTATAATCAAAGAGGCGTAGATTTTATTACTAGAGATCAATATGGATATAATTATGCCCTCCAAAATCAAATTTTCCCGAGTAAAACCAGAAATAAATTTCAACGATTAATACTAAAATGTGGAGCTAGCGACAATTATCCGTTTGAAGGAACTCCTAATTCCAATTATGCAGGAGAATTAGGCGGTGCTCATATCAGAGATTCTTATGTTCATACCTTATCACAATTAGGTGACTTGCATCTTGATGAAAGAACTTACGATGCCTGTGTTTTATACGTAAATGGAAACTATTGGGGAGTCTATGAATCACGAGAGAAAGTAGATGACAGCGATTTCTTAAATTATTATTATGGACAAGATGAACAATATTATAACAGTCCCAATTACATTCAATATTTAGCTACTTGGGGAGGAACTAATACAGAATATGGAATGCCAAATGCTCAACCCAATTGGGATGCATTAGTGAATTATATTAATTCAAATAACATGGCTATCCCAGCTAATTTTAATTATGTAACCAGCCAATATAATTGGAAAAGTTTGGTTGATTATTTTGTGTTAAATTCTTACATCGTAAATCACGATATGCTCAATTGGAATACTTCGTGGTGGAGAGGTTTAGATACCTCTGGGACCAAAACAAAATGGAGATATTCTTTATGGGACATGGATGCTACATTTAATCATTATACTAATTATACTGGGCTTCCTAATACTGGTCCTGCTACAGACCCTTGTCAAATAGATAATTTACCGAACCCTGGAGGACAAGGGCATACAGAAATTTTAAATGAATTAATGAATAACCCAATTTTTGAACAGTATTATATTTCTAGATACATTGATTTATCCAATACTACTTTTAAATGTACCAATATGATTGCGGTTTTGGACAGTTTGGTTAATATTATTACACCAGAAATGCCTAGTCAAATTTCAAGATGGGGAGGTAATATGGCTCAGTGGCTGCAAAATGTACAAGATTTAAGGGATTTTATTAATACTCGATGCGTTGCCATGAACACAGGTTTGGTAAATTGTTATAGTGTTACAGGTCCTTTTCCATTAAAAGTAAATGTAACCCCTGCTGGTGCAGGAGATGCTCAAATTAATTCCATCATACCACCTTCGTATGTGTATTCAGGAAATTATTTTGGAAATATTGACATTTTATTAGCTGCAACAGCAAATGCAGGTTACCTATTTGATTATTGGGAAGTCTTTAATCATCCATTAGATTCAGCAATAACCAACCCAAATAATTCTTTGCAAATTACTCAATCAGATAGTATTGTTGCACATTTTATTTTAATTGGAGATACTGTTCAATTAACTTTTAATGTTGACCCAGTTGGAGGAGGTAATATTTCTATCAATGGTTTTACACCACCTTCTTACAGTTATTCTAACTTTTACCCAGAAATGAGCACGTTAAATTTAGTCGCAACCCCACAACCTGGCTATGCATTTGTTAATTGGACATCAAACACTACTGCGTTTGTACCTACCGGAAACAATCCAAGCGTACAAATTACTGTTGATTTAGTAGATAGTATTGTTGCACATTTTGCGATAATTGACACATTTAATTTAATTTTTAATGTAGATCCAGTTGGTGGTGGAAATATTTCTATTGATGGATATACTCCTCCTTCGTACAGCTATACCAATGGATATCAAGAGTTAACGGTACTAAATTTAGTTGCAACTCCACAACCAGGATACCTATTTATTAATTGGACTTCTAATTCAACACCATTTGTTGTGAGTGCAAATGATATGAGTGTTCAAATTACAGTAAACAATGCAGATAGCATAGTTGCTCATTTTGCGTTTATAGACACCTTTGATATTGAATTTAGAGTAAGTCCAGTGTTAATGGGAGAAGTTGAAATTGATTCTAATTTTGTTTTAGATGATTATACAACTACATCCGTTGTGAAATCATACATTACAGGAACTGTTGTTAAATTAATAGAAACACCAATCAGTAATTATCTTTTTGATCATTGGGAGTCTAATTTTCATACTTTAGCCCCATCAATATTAGGTTCTATTATTAGTTTTACAGTTTTAGGTAATGATGTGATAACAGCTGTTTACGTTGAAGAAATTCTTCCCCCACCAAATGGAGCTCAAATTCCTATGGCCTTTTCTCCGAATGGAGATGGAAACAATGACTTCCTTTTCGTTTATGGTTCACGTATAGAGAGTTTAACATTTGATGTGTTTGATAGATGGGGCGAAAAAGTATTTTCTTCTTCATCTTTAGACAAAGGATGGGATGGTAATTATAAGGGTAAAAAAGCAACATCTGGAGTTTATGTCTATAAATTAAGAGCAGTTTTTACCGATGGGGAAGTTGATAATAAAACTGGAAATATTACATTGGTGAGATAATGGGAAGATTGTATTTAAAAAAATATACTTTAATAGCATTAATTATCATTGGTGCAATAAGTACTAAGGCTCAGGATGTTCATTTTTCTCAATTCGGACAAACTCCGCAATTAATTAACCCAGGTGCTACAGGAGTATCTTCTGGTAATGTTAGAGGAATATTAAATTATCGAAGCCAATGGAGTGCTTTCGGCGACCCATATAATACCTATGCAGCATCATTTGACGTGCCTATTGCTAAGGGAAATGGAAGACACGCCTATTTCGGTTTAGGTGCAAATTTTTATAAAGATGTAGCTGGAAAATCAGATTTTGGTAATTTTTTGGGAGCACTATCTTTTTCAGGAATAGTTCCAATTAGTGACTATCATACTATCTCTGTTGGTCTGCAAGGAGGATTTGGACAATATTCTGCAAATCTTTCAAAATTAACATGGGGCAATCAATTTAATGGCGAGGAATTTGATTTAGAAGTCAACTCCAATGAATCGTATGCTTTTCAGTCTTCTCGGTATTTTGATTTGGGAGCAGGAATCTATTACGAATTTAAAAATACAACTTCTGAGTTTTTAGGTAGTGATATTTCCAGTTTTAATGTTGGAGTTGGAGCATACCATTTGAACACTCCTGATCAAAATTTTTTAAGCGATACTAAAGATGAAATCCCAAGAAAATTTATTGCACAATTTGCTGGAACTTTTGATATCAGAGAGACAAAATTATCCATAGTACCCTCTATGTTTTATGCCAAACAAGGTCCTTATCGAGAAATTACTCCTGGTATGTTATTTAAAATCAGATTTGGAAACACCACAAAATATTCTGGCTTGTTTAAAGATGGAGCAATCTATTTTGGTAGTCATTATCGCTTAAAAGATGCGATAATTCCTCAAGTTTATATAGAATTTACCGATTATATGATTGGAATCTCATACGATTATAATAATTCAGAGTTAGCTACTGTTACGGGTGGTAACGGTGGTTTTGAAATTTCAATTAGATACGTGAATAAGCCAAAAGCATTACAACGAGCTTCTTTTAAATAAGGATTTGTTTACTTTTGCAAAGTGATTAAAAAACTAGCGTCATTTATTTTTCATTCTTTAGGTTGGAAATCTGTTGGAGAAGTTCCATCAGATATAAAAAAATACATTATCATAGGTGCTCCTCATACCAGTAATTGGGACTTTTTTTATGGAATATTGTTTTTTTTAATGAAAGGAATTCCATTAAAATTTTTTATCAAGAAAGAATGGTATTTTTTTCCTTTTAATATTTTGTTGAAATCTTTGGGTGGAATACCAGTTGATCGTAGCAAAAAAGAAAATTTAACTGACCAAATTGCTGATTTTTTTAATCAACACGAAAAATTGGCCATATTAATAACTCCTGAAGGAACTAGAAGTTATAATCCTCAATGGAAAAAAGGGTTTTATTACATTTCACAAAAAACAAAAGCTCCTATTGTTTTAGGTTATATTGATTATGAAAAGAAAATCGGAGGTTTTGGTCCTGTTTTTAACATAACTGATGATGTAGAAAAAGATTTGGAAACTATAAAAAATTTCTACAAAGATAAAAAAGGTAAATTTCCTGAAAAAGGAGTTCGATAGATTAACCTACCCTGTACTCAAATTTATAGTTAGCTAAGTCTTTGTTGGCTTTTACAATTTTATTTTTTAAGGTTTTTTTATAATCAATTAGTTGCTGCATAACCGCTTTATCTCCAACAGCAATCATTTGTGCAGCTAAAATTCCAGCATTTAATGAACCATCAATAGCAACAGTAGCAACAGGTATTCCTGGAGGCATCTGGACAATTGCCAATAAAGCATCCATTCCATCTAAAGAAGATTTAATAGGAACACCAATTACAGGAATTGGGGTCATGGCAGCAATTACACCAGGTAAATGAGCAGCCATTCCTGCTGCAGCAATAATTACTTTTATTCCTTTCGCCATTGCTCCTTTTGCAAATTTCTCAACTTCATCAGGAGTTCGGTGTGCAGATAAAGCATGTATTTCGAAAGGTATTTTAAATTCATTTAACAATTCTGCAGTTTTTTGCATGATGGACCAATCGCTCGTGCTACCCATAAAAATACTTACTTGTGGTTTCATAACTTAAAATTAAGTTACAAATGTAGTTAATATCGTGACTTTTTGCTGTTCAGAAATTAAATTAATTACATTTGCAGCGAAATACGAATATGGAAATTACTATAAAAGATAAGTCGTTTAAACTTTTTATTTCTGAAGAAAATCTTCAAAAAGCAATAAAAAAGGTAGCTATTAAAATAAACGAGGATTACAAAAATACCACACCAATTTTTTTAGGAATACTCAATGGTTCTTTTATGTTTTTTGGTGATTTATTAAAATCAATTGACTTAGATTGTCATGTTTCGTTTGTGAAATTTATGTCTTACGAAGGAACAAACTCAACTGGAAAGGTTAATGAATTGATAGGTTTGAATGAAAATATAGAAGGTCGTGATATTATTTTAGTAGAAGATATTGTGGATACAGGAAACACATTGGAAAAATTATATCAAATTTTGAACGAAAAAAAACCAAAAAGTATTAAAATTGCCACTTTGTTATTTAAACCTAATGCATATAAAAAAGCTCATCCCATCAATTATGTTGGTTTAGAAATACCAAATGCATTCGTTATAGGTTTCGGTTTGGATTATGATGGGTTGGGAAGGAATTTGAATTCAATTTATGTATTAAATGAAGGTCATTAGACCAATAAAATTAAAACCATGTTAAACATTGTATTATTTGGACCTCCAGGGGCAGGAAAAGGTACTCAAGCAGAAAAATTAATCAGTAAATATCAGTTAGTTCATTTATCAACAGGCGATATTTTTAGAGCCAACATTAAAGGAGAAACAGACTTAGGCAAATTAGCTAAAAGTTACATGGATAAAGGAAATTTGGTTCCCGATGAAGTAACCATAAAAATGCTAGAAGCGGAAGTAAATAAAAACCCAAACACAAAAGGCTTTATTTTTGATGGCTTTCCAAGAACAACTCCACAGGCTGAAGCATTAGAAGAATTTTTAAAAAGTAAAGGAACAACTATTACTATGATGTTAGCTTTAGCTGTAGCAGAAGAAGAATTAATTAAACGATTATTGTTAAGAGGAAAAGAAAGCGGTAGAGCTGATGATGCTAATGTTGAAGTTATTGCTAATAGAATTGCTGTTTATAACAAACAAACTGCGGTTGTAGAAAATTTTTATACTCAACAAAATAAGTTTCAAAAAATAGATGGAATTGGTTCTGTTGATGAAATATTTAATCGTTTGTGTAATGTTATTGATGCTAAATTTTAAAATTTAAAAAATCTCAACTAACAAAAAAATATTCTGTCTTCGGACTTCCGACTTCGGACTTCCTACAAACCTCAAACCTCAAACATGTCCACTACCAACTTTATCGATTATGTAAAAATTAATTGCCGTTCTGGCAAAGGAGGGGCTGGTTCACACCATTACCATAGAGATAATTGGACAACCAAAGGTGGACCTGATGGTGGCGATGGCGGGCGTGGCGGACATATTATTGTTAGAGGAAATAAAAATCTTTGGACATTGCTTCACCTTAAATATAGAAGACACATAAAAGCTGGACATGGTGGCGATGGAAGCGGTTCTACGAGTACCGGAGCAAATGGAGAAGACGCTTATGTAGAAGTGCCTATTGGAACTATTGCCAAAGATGACGAAACTGGAGAGGTACTTTTTGAAATTACCCAAGATGGTGAAGAAAAAATTTTGGTTAGAGGAGGTCGGGGAGGTTTAGGAAACGACCATTTTAAAACTTCCACCAACCAAACGCCAAGGTATGCACAGCCCGGAGAACCTAGTATTGAAACTTGGAAAGTTTTAGAATTAAAAGTATTGGCTGATGTTGGTTTGGTAGGTTTTCCAAATGCAGGTAAATCTACTTTGTTATCGGTTATAACTGCTGCCAAACCTGAAATTGCCAATTACCCGTTTACTACCTTAGTTCCTAATTTAGGAATTGTTGAATACCGCGACCATCGTTCTTTTGTAATGGCAGATATTCCTGGAATTATTGAAGGAGCTCATGAAGGAAAAGGGTTGGGGTTACGATTTTTAAGACACATCGAACGAAACTCTGTTCTATTATTTATGGTTCCTGCCGATAGCGATAACATTCATCAGGAATACAAAACATTGCTGAATGAATTAAACCAGTTTAACCCCGAATTATTAGATAAAGACAGGATTTTAGCAATTTCTAAATCCGACATGTTGGATAAGGAACTAAAAGCTGAAATTAAAAAAGATTTACCCGATATTCCTTGCCTTTTTATCTCTTCCGTTGCTCAACAAGGTTTAACCGAACTCAAAGATTTATTGTGGGATAAAATTAATGGGTGATTTTTGATTATCGCTACGCTATGTTTTCGTTGTGTTGTTTATCCTTTATTTTTATAACTTGCAAACAACACTATAAAATATAGCGATTGTTGACAAATCGTTATTTCAATTTTTCAATATCTTTTTCACAAACACCTCATCATCTACAATAAGCTGTAAATAATAGATTCCATTGCTATATTTGATAATATCCATTTCTACTTTTTGCTTACCAATTGGTATTACTTTATCCATTATTAATTTAGAAGTAGCATCTAGTAATTTAACTTTAACCTCCTTGTTAAGCCCATTAGGTTTTTCGATGGTAAACTTTCCAGTATTTGGATTAGGGTAAATTAAAATACCAAAATCATTACTAGTTTCATCTATTCCTACACAACTTTGAACATAAATTATTGTTGTGTCGCTATTCGTACAAGTATTGCCATCTGTATATGTATAAATAATATTGTGTGTTCCTACTCCTGCTGTAACAGGATCAAAATTACCTGCACCAACACCAATACCGGTATAATTTCCTCCAGATGGAGACCCAACTGGTAAAGAAACTGCTAGTCCATTATCACATAAAGTATCGGGGTTAAATGAAGCTACAGAAACATTTGGTAATGGATTTATTATAAGTGTTGTAGATAGAACACTGTCACACCCATTTATAGTTTGCAATGAATCAACATATAATCCAGAATTTGTCTGAAAGAATCCTCCTAATAAAATACTATCTCCCTGACAAATAGATTGATTTACATTGATAAGCGGAATCACTGGTAATATAGTTATACTAATACTACTATCTTTATTACATAATGGATTACTACTTGATAATGTTAGATTAAAAGTGCCAACTGTATCTGCCAACCAATTTAAAGTATCCAACGAAGATGTATAAAAAGCATCAATACTCCATGCATAATTACTAAACTCTTCTAGGGGTGTTGTTCCATTTAAATAATCTCCATAGCATGTAGAAGTAGTGGATAAATTGATAGGTAAAATACTACAATCGTAAATAGTATTTAATACCGTATTGGTAACAACAGCAGGGTTACTGTCAAAAAAAATGTGACTAGTATTGAATAATGGTGTGCCTGGTAATAACCCCTGTTTTGGTTGTATAGTAAATTTTACAAAACCCTGACTAGCTAAAAAATCTGATCCACTATCAGGTAATAGTATATTCTCAAATTTAAATACTGCCTCACCATCTTGTTCTATCCAAACTTGCATAGCATGGCTGCTAGCCATAATCTGTAAGGTACTCCAGTCCAAATTTTCATCTAACTGATCCCTAACCATTACTGTAGTAGCTGTATCACTTCCTGTATTTTGAAAACGTATTAAATATTCCAACTCTTGATTTGGAGAAATAAATCCTTCCGAACCTATTCCTTTTGGCATTACACTTTTATCATTCGGATCGTAAGCACATATAGACACTTGCTTTAAGGAATCTGAATTCGTATAAATAATATTTCCTAAACTATCCTGTTCATGAACAGTTAAAATAGAAAGTAGTAAATCTCCCATACTGTTAAATGGGGGCATCAGTACCTGTATGTTGATCATTTCTGAAGAAAAGAAAAATAAGTTGTCGTAATGCCAATAAATGTTTTGTCCATTTATTGAATCTGGAGGAATTATAGAGCTTATATAGCTAATAGAATCATCCAATTGTAAGTGAATAATACCACTGGGGATACTTGTACCTTGATTATGAATATTAATCCAATAATTAATTGTATCGTTACAACTAGGAAAAGCTCCTGTTAGATTAGGGTTGATAATCGTAAAAATGGTATCCGGATAAAAACCAAAATCTAAACTATCTGCTACTGAATTTGCTCCATTCAATGTTCTAGTATATGCTATTGAGTCAGTAGTTAAATTCCATAATGAATCTATACCATAAGTCACAGTATAATTACCAGGGCTAGTAGAGAATGAATAATTTCCATTTGATGTATATGAATATGCATAATTAGTTGATAGAATTACAGGGATACCAGAAAGCCCAACCTCATTAGTATCCAAAATTCCATTTTGATTAGCGTCATAATATATATCCCCAAGTAATTGATATTGGCTATTAAAATAATTCTCGTACCAAGCTACTTTATCATCAAATGTTGAAGCAGAAAGCACATCCATATCGCCATCACCATCTACATCTGAAACACAAACAGAAGAACATCCATATGTTTTTGAAGAAATTATAATTCCATTAAAAAAATTAAAAGTACCCCCTCCTAGATTTTCATTATACCAAACACTTCCTGTCCCAGATTCAGAAGAATAAACGGCATCAAGATCTCCATCTCCATCCATATCAGCAGGAAAAACACTTGTCAAACCTGGAAAAATATCAATTAGCCCAAACCCAACAAATGCAAAAACTCCTCCTCCTTGATTCTGGAGCCATCGAACTGATCCTCCTAAACCTGTTGACCTTAATACATCCATATCCCCATCTCCATCCATATCGGCTGCATAAACAGAAGTTGGTCCATTTGCTGTATTAATTTCAATTATTTGCTCGGAACTAAAAACTCCTGAACCCAAATTTTCGTACCATGCTATTTTATCATCATCATAAGAAGCCGAAAGCACATCCATATCTCCATCTCCATCCAAATCAGCAGCATGAACAGAACTAGCTCCAATAGCATTTGTCGAAATAATTTGTTGAGATCCAAAAGTACTATTGCCTAAGTTTTCATACCAT
>Ga0100377_1000220_pt1 | contig 46736 bp, 35 predicted proteins | sample CryGeymeta201501_FD_83664 | JGI IMG/M metagenome (GOLD analysis project Ga0100377, IMG submission 83664) | Groundwater microbial communities from Crystal Geyser aquifers in Utah, USA - Crystal Geyser metaG 2015-01 | ecosystem: Environmental > Aquatic > Deep subsurface > Groundwater | place: USA... | reverse complement strand
TTTTCCGCGTGGTCGCGTGCGTGTTGTTCTCGACGTGCCGCTGGCACGCCTTCGAACACACACACGCAACCACACGAAAAATCCCTCGACAGAACGCGTCGTTACTTGCGCCGTCGACCACTAAGCGCCTCACCAGGGCACCGGCTCACCGTCCCGGAAGAACCCCCCCGAGGGCCCGTCGGCAGGCAGGGTGGCCGCCCACACCAGCCCCGCGACGCCTTCGTCGATGCTGCGCGGCGCCCCCTCGCCCCCCATGTCCGTCCGCACCCACCCCGGACAGACGGCGTTGACCTTCACGTCGCCCCGCGCCTCGTGATCAAACAGCCGCGTGACCGCGTTGAGCGCCGCCTTGGAGATGCGGTAGGCGCTGTTGCCGCCTCCCATCTCCGCGATCCCGCCCATGCCCGAGCTGACGTTGACCACCCGCCCGTACCCCTGCGCGTTCATCATCGGGATGGCCCTCAGCAGCATCCGGTACGCGCTGAGCGTGTTCGTGTCGAAGGCCTGCGCCACCATGCTGGCCGGGATCGCCATCGTGTCGGCGTTGGACGCCTCAAACACCGTCGCGGCGTTGTTCACCAGCACGTCCAGCCGCCCGAACGTCTCGCGGACGTGCGCGAACAGGGCGTCCATGCTCTCCTCCGACGTCACGTCGAGCGCGAACGGCTGGACCTCGAGGCCCTCGGCGGCCAGAGCAGCTGCGGGCGCGGCGGCCCGCTCCAGCGTTCGTGCGGTCAGGATAACCCGGTAGCCCTTCCGGGCCAGGATGCGGCACACAGCCAGGCCGAGGCCTCGGCGCGCACCGGTGACGACGGCGGTACGATCGGTCATGGGGAGCTCCATCGGGCGGGTGAGGTTCGAGAAGCAAACGGGTGGTCCTGGGTGGCGCGGGGGAGGCTCCCCCGCACGAGCTCACTCACCCCTGCTTGCCCATCCGCAGCTCGAGGTTGAAGAACGGCGTGCCGAGCGCGCCGTACAGCCGGGTCCACAGCAGGAGCCAGCCCTCGGTGCCGCGCGCGGTGGTGATGTCGCCGAGGTCCACGACGTGCTTCCAGCCGAAGCCCTCGGTGAGGATCATCGTGGCCTGCGCCTTGGCCTCGGCGTCGTCGCCGCTGACGAAGACGACGTGGTCGCCGGGCACGAGCGAGGGGTCGACCATGATCGGCGCCGCCATGGTGTTGAGCGTCTTGACCACCTTGAGCGCCGGCACCGCCCGCTGGAGCTGCTCGCCGAGCGAGTCGCTGCTGACCGGATTGAGGCGCGGCGGAAAGCCCGCGGAGAAGTCGAGCGGGTTGGACAGGTCGAGCAGCAGCTTGCCGGCCAGGTTCCCAGCGCCGGCCGCCTCGATCGCGGCGACCGAGTGGAGCCCGGCGGTGCAGTTGAACAGGACCTCGGCGAAGGCGGCGGCGGCGGCGAAGGTGCCCTGAGAGGCGCCTGCGCCCGCGGCCTCGACCCACGCGGCGGCCTTGGGGTTGGTCGCGTCGCGCGAGCCCATCATGACCTCGTGGCCGAGCGCGATGAGCTTGTCGCCGATGGTGGTGCCGACGGATCCAGTGCCGAGTACAGCGATCTTCATGAGGATGCTCCCGTGACAGGGGTGGGGGTGGGGCCAGCGACGCTGACCGTTCAACTTGACGACAGCGAAGGTATTGCTCACCCTGGGGAATGTCTATGGCCGAATTGGAAGGTGTTTCATGAGCCGGAGTTGATAATCATGAGCGTGGAGCCCGGGGAGCTGTTCGAGGGGGTGGTGCCGTTCGTCTTCGTCGCCGAGGAGCGCAGCTTCAAGGCCGCCGCGGCGCGCCTCGGGGTGACCAGCGCCGCCGTCAGCAAGGCCATCAAGCGCCTGGAGGAGCGGCTCGGCGTCCGCCTGCTCCACCGCACCACCCGCCACGTCTCCCTCAGCGCCGAGGGCGAGCTCTTCCTGGCGAGCTGCCGGCAAGCCCTCGACGCCGTGCGCGCCGGCCAGCACAAGGTGGCCATGGCCCTCGAGGTCGCCCGCGGCGACCTGACCGTCTCCATGTCGCCCGTCCTCACCCGCTTCCTGACCCGGCACCTCCCCCGCTTCCTCGCCCGCTACCCCCACCTCGCGCTCCACCTGCGCTTCACCGACCGGTACAGCCAGCTCATCGACGAGAACATCGACGTGGCCATCCGCATCGGCGACCTCGAGGACTCCACCCTCGTCGTGCGACGCCTCATGCAGCCCCGTTGGGTGACCGTCGCCGCCCCGTCCTACCTCGCCCGCCGCGGCCAACCCATGACCCTCGACGACCTCGACACCCACGACGGCCTCGGCTTCCTGTCGCCCCACGGCCTGCTCGTCCCCTGGACCTTCCGCACCGCCGGGGGCGCTGTCGAGACCCGTCGGCCACCCCGGCTCCTCGACGCCGACCTCGGCGACTGCCTCCTCGAGGCCGCGATCGCCGGCCTGGGCCTCGCCCAGGTCTTTGGTTTCCTCGTCGCCGACGACCTGCTCGCCGGACGCCTCGTCGAGGTCTTGCCCGACCTCGCCGCGCCCGCCCCGCCCATCCACGCCGTCTGCCTCCCCGGACAGACCGCCAACCCGAAGGTGCGCGCGTTCATGGACTTCGCCGTGGAGGTGTTCAGGGACGCCGGGCGGGGCGCTGCGGATTGAGCTGGGGCGTGGAGCCAGCTCCGGCGTCGTGCGGTCGTCCCCGACCGCGCTACGGCTCGCATGGCCCGTGAACGGTCAGCTGGCCGTTCGGGCAGATGACATGGTTCCAGCGCACGTCCTCCATCCGCGTCCCCTCAAGGTCGGCGCCGGTGAGGTCGGAGTGGCTGATCAGCGAGTAGCTCAGGTCCGCGCCCCGCAGCTTCGTACCTCGCAGGCTCGAGCCGGCGATGACGGCGTTCTTGATCTTCCAGCCCGACAGATCCTCGCCCGACAGGTCGAGCAGCATCGCGTTGTGCCCCGGAAGCCGCAGGTCGACGCAGTCACCCGCCCCAAGGTGCCGCCGCCGGGCCTCGATGGCCCTGAGGTCACCTTCCATCAAGCCGTTGCGGAGCAGGAGGTGCTCCACGTAGTCCCGGTTGATCGCCGACGCGTTCGTGCTGGGGAGGATCATGCCGCCGCGGTGCTCGTCGACGAGCCGGCCCTCGTCGTAGAGCAGGATCCTCGGCGAGGCCGAGCCGCCGGTGTGGGTGACGTCGGCGACGATGACCTGGTCCTCCAGGTGCTGCTCGCAGAACACCGCACCGGCCACCGCCGTGAGGTCATCGCAGGCAGGGCAATGCCGCGAGGTGACCAGGATGAGCCCCCGCGCGCTCCGCCGCCGTGCGACCGCCGCGTCGAGCCCCTCCACCCGCTCAAGTTCGCACTCGCCGAGCGTGACGTGGGACGGTGGTGGCGCAGGCGGCTCGAGGGTCGGTGGCGACGAGGGCGGAGGCGGCGCTGGTGCGTCTGCGTCGCAGGCGACGACGCCACCGAGCGACGCGAGCCCAACCGCCGCAAGGACGAGGCGGAGTTTAATGACTGATATCAGTGGGTTGCAGTGCATGTCCGCTCCAACGACAGGCGTCGACCCGCGCAACAGGTGGAGCTGTCAGCTTCGGCACCAGACCCCATGGTTGTCAACCTTGAAAGTTGCCTGAATCGTGACTGAGACGAGAGGTCACCCATATCACGGTCGGGCCGCCTGCGCCCGCCCGCCCCGTCTCACCGCCGCCGCGGGTTGATCTGCAGCCGCTCCAGCTCCAGCTCCCCATAGTCCTTCGGCTCGACGTCGCCGACCCGCGCGCAGGTCACCCGAGGCTCGCACCTCAGCCGCGGCGCCGGGCGGCCGGAGCGGGCGGCCCAATCAGCGAGTATGTGGTCGTGCCCCCAGCAGACCGGCTCGGCGAGCTCCGCGATGGTGTCGATGGGGGCGGCGTCTCCTTCGAGGAGCCAGGCCCCTTCGAGCGTGGGCACCGGGAGCTCGAAGGCGAAGGTGAGCAGCCGGGCCGGCTGCCGATCGAGCGGCTGACGGCCCGACACCTCGGCGGGCACGACGATCTCGTAGGTGCCCACGAACCGAAGCGCCGCCTCGGCGTCGGCGTACAGCGCCGCGGGTTCCACCTCCTCGGCGAGCTCCCGCAGCGCGGTCTGGCGCGGCGACAGGTCGCTGTCCTCCGTCCAGCCGCCGCCGATCAGGCAGAGCTGCCCGACATAGGCCAAAAAGCGGTAACCGGGCGTCTTGCGCTGGAGCAAGAGCTGGTCGCCGCTGTGGAGGATGATGTTGGCGCCAAAGACAGTGTAGCGGGCCTCGGACATCGCGAAACCTCAGAGCGGCATCTGGATGTTGTGGAGCCTGGCGGCCTGATGCAGCAGCCGCAGCACCAGCCGGGCCTCCTCGCCTTCGAGCCGCGGCAGGAAGGTGGTCAGCGGGGCCAGCCGCTGCACCTCCGGGCTGTCCGTGACGCAGAGCGTGAAGGCGACGATCGCCAGCGCGTTGGCCTGGCTCTGCTTGAGCTGCACATGCACGTCCGCCGTCGGCCCGAAGGTCGCCGGGCTTCGGTGCATGGCGATGGAGAAGGGGCGCTCCCACCGCACGCTGTGCACCGCCCCGTTCGGCCAGTCCTGGTCGATGCCCGCATCACCGAGGTACAGCGTCGCGTGCGTGGTGCGCAGCCGCCGCCGGTCGGGGTTGTCCTGTCCCGCGCCTCGACCCCGATGCAGCGCCGTTCGGTGCTCCGCGTCGATCGGCACCTCGCCCGGCTCGAGCACGAACTGCTGAGAGTAGCCGCAGCTCCGGCAAAACCACAATCGGATCAGACCTTTCGGGTGCGACGGGTTGCGCCCTCCCATGATCCACCGCGGCGCGTACGTGACCGCGACGCCGTTCTGCAGCTCCATGTTGCCATCGCCAAACTCGGCTGGCACGGCCTCGACGATCTCCTGATGGGCGCAGAGGGGACAGATGCCTTCGCGGATGTCTCGCATGGGAGGAGCTCCCGGGGGCAAGGGGGTTGTGTGCCGCCGCCGTGCTGTGGCGTGCGGCGAGGATGAGGACACATGAGGTGGGGGTGAGGGGACAGGGGAAGGCCGTCACGCCCGGGGCGCCCTCACCCCCCAGCCCCCTCTCCCGTAGGACGGGAGAGGGGGAGGCCCTCACCCCCCGGCCCCCTCTCCCGTATGACGGGAGAGGGGGAGGCCCTCACCCCCCAGCCCCCTCTCCCCTCGACGGGGAGAGGGGGGGGTGGAACAAGTTGTTTCTGGTCCAGCGCGAAGTTACTGTCATGTCACCCCTCTCCCCGTCGAGGGGAGAGGGGCCGGGGGTGAGGGCCTCCCCCTCTCCCGTCCTACGGGAGAGGGGGCTGGGGGGTGAGGGGGTGACGGCGCTGTTCAACCCCAGGCTCAATCCTGGCGCGACCTGTGCTGACCAGTCACGGGATGATGTTTCGTGACGGAGGTCTGCACCATGTGGAATCTGCTTGCTATGACCGAATTGTTTCAGGCGCACTCCTCGGCCGACGCGGCCTGGTCGATGATGTCGAGTATGTTGGCGGCGATGGGGCGCGTGGTGCTGCTGCTGGATGAGGCGTTCTGTGTGGTGCGGACGGGGCCGCACTTCGAGGAGCTGGTGTGTCCGAACTCGGCGGGCGACATGACGGGGATGCCGGTGTCGCGGTTCCTCAACAGCCGGATCTTCACGGTGGGGAGCGTGGAGCACGGCAAGCTGATGGCGGGCGAGCGGCTGGAGGGGCGGAGCGCGTTCGTGCGGTGCACGCGGCATGGGGCGCAGCTCGTGTCGATCTCGGTGGTGCGGGTGCCGGGTGCGGTGGCCGCGGAGCTGGGGCCGGACGCGCGGTTCATGTTGATGATCCGGCCGTCGGAGGCTGACGATCAGCGGGGCGCAGGGGCGCTGCGGTATGGGCTGCTCGCGCACGCCCAGGCGATGCGGGAGGTGGTGCAGCTCATCGAGCTGTTGTCGGAGAGCGAGGCGACGGTGCTGATCACGGGGGAGACCGGGGCGGGCAAGGGGGCGGTGGCGGCGGCGCTGCACGCGCACTCGACGCGGCGGAATGGGCCCTTCGTGACGGTCGATGTGGGTGCGCTGCCGGCGGATCTGTTGGAGAGCGAGCTGTTCGGGCATGTGCGGGGTGCGTTCACGGGGGCGATGCGGGATCGGGTGGGGCGGGTGGAGCTCGCCCATCGGGGGACGCTGTTCCTCGACGAGGTGGGGGATCTGCCGCTGCCGCTGCAGGCCAAGCTGCTGCGGCTGGTGCAGGAGAAGGAGTTTCATCGCATCGGCGACAGCGCGCCGCGGCAGGTGGACGCCCGGTTCATCGCGGCGACGAACGTGGATCTGGAGGCGAAGGTCAAGGCGGGCACGTTCCGTGAGGACCTGTACTACCGGCTGCGGGTCGTGCCGATCCGGGTGCCGCCGCTGCGGGAGCGGCGGGAGGAGATCGAGCCGTTGGCCAACTACCTGCTGCCGCGGATCGGGGCCGAGTCGGGCCGGTCGCTGCGGCTGGCGCCCGACGCGGTGGCGGCCCTTGAGCTCTACGACTGGCCGGGCAACGTGCGGCAGCTGCAGAACGCCCTCGGCTACGCCATCGCGATCTGTCGGGGGCAGACGATCCACGCCGAGCATCTGCCGCCGGAGGTGCGCAGCCGTCCGGTCGTGACGTTGGCGTCGGGCGAGGAGGTGGGCGTGGGGGCCGCCTGCCTGCTGTCGGACGCACCGATACCTCTGGAGGGGGGGGCGCGCGTGGAGGCTGAGCCCCGTCTGGCGTTGGTGCCGCCGGTGGCGAGCGCGCCGGCGACGCCTGCGGGCGACGACGAGCTGCTGCGCGAGACGCTGGAGGCGAACCGTTGGAACCGGGCGCGGACCGCGGAGGCGCTCGGGATCAGCCGGACGACGCTCTGGCGGCGGATGAGAGCTCAGGGGTTGGCTTGATGCGGGGCGCGAGCGCGGGGGCGCGGCGAGTATGGCGATGAAGGGTCGGCTGGCGGTGGTGGTGGCCATCGTGGTGGTTGGAGGGCTGGTGGTGGCGGCGTACCTCGTGAGCCGTCCGACGCCCGAGCCTGCGGCACCGGAGGCGGTGGGGGACGGGTGTCTGAGCTGCCATGGCAGCGCCGCGGACGATCCGGGTGGTGTTCACAGCGCCGAGCGGGTGCCCTGCCAGCTCTGCCATGGGGGTGATCCGGCGGCGACCAACGTGCTGTCGGCGCACAAGGGCCTGGAGCTCGAGCCGGGCGCTCTGGACACGGTGGAGTTGAGCTGCGGGCGGTGCCACGAGCGGGAGCTGGAGCGGGTGCGGTTGTCGCTCATGACCACGGGGCGCGGGATCATCGCGGTGGATCAGTGGGCGTTCGGCGAGCGGGCCGAGCCGTGGGGGGAGGCCACCTTCGCCGAGGTGCTGGCGAAGGAGGCGCCGAGTCCGGCGGAGGACCATGTGCGGCGGCTGTGCGGTGGCTGCCACCTGCAGACGCGCCGGGCGAACCGGGATGACGCGGTCGTCGGCATCGGCTCGGGCTGTTCGGCCTGTCACGTCGGATCGCCGCGCCCGGACGGGGCGCACCCTGCCATCGACGGGATCGTGCCGAGCGAGCGCTGCCTCGGGTGCCACAGCCGAAGTGGGCGGATCAGCCTTTCGTATCAGGGGCTTGCGGAGTCCAGTGGGACGTTTCTGGCGAGCTGTGCGGAGCCGGTCACGCTGTATGACGGGCGCAGCGGCTGCCGGCAGCCGGCGGATGTGCACTTCTCGGCGAGCATGGGGTGCACGGACTGCCACGTCCACAGCGAGCTGATGGGCGACGGCACCTCTCACGCCCGGGAGCGCCAGGCGCTCGAGGTGCGTTGTGAGACCTGCCATGACGCGTCGCCGAGCGCGCGGGAGTCGACGTGGGCGGAGGTCACGGAGCCGATCACGCTCGACCTGGTGCGGCAGCGCGGGCAGACGCGGCCCGCGGAGGAGCGGGTCCGGCTCGGCGACCACGGCACGCCGCTGTGGAACGTGCGGCCCTCGGGTGCGGGGTGGGCGCTGCACCGCAAGGCCGGTGGGGCGGCCCTGCCCATCCCGCCGACGCCGGTGGACCTCGATCATCAGCGGCCGGGGCATGAGCGGCTGAGCTGCGCGAGCTGCCACGCGGCGTTGGCGCCGACCTGCCCCACGTGTCACACGTCGTACAAGCTGGACGGCAGCCAGTGGGACTTCGGGGCGGGGGCCGTGGCGGCGGGCGTCTGGTTGGAGGAGCACGAGGGCATGGGGTCGGCGCAGCCCGTGCTGGCCGTGACGCCCGAGGGCCGCATCGCCCCGGCGATCCCGGGCATGCTCGGGACGCTGGACGCGCGGGTCGCCGGGGGGCCGCAGCTTCGCTGGCGGCTGTTCTCGTCGTTCGATCCGCACACCACGACGCGGGCAGGCCTGGGGTGCGAGGCGTGCCATCGCAGCGCGTGGGCGATCGGTCTGGGGACGGGGGCGCTGGACCTGACCGCGCTGCCGGTCGTCTACGCGCCGGCCCACCCCGACCCGGAGGACGCGACGCGGGCGGTGGATGGGTGGGTCGGCCCACGGCAGGCGACGCCCGGCGCCAGCTCGACACCGTCCGCCCGGAGCCTCGACCTCGCGGAGCGCGACCGCGTGCTGCGGGTCGGCGTCTGCCTGGGGTGTCACAAAGCGGGAGACGCGCTGTGGCGGGACTTCGCCAGCGAGGTCGCGCGATGGGAGGCCGGTGAGGCCGCCACGGTGGGTTGCGTCCGAGCGGCCGCGGGAGAGTGAAACAATTGGAAAGTTATGTTCCAACTGGAACGGAACGTTTCGTTTCAGTTGTGTAACGTAATGTTTCAGGTCGCGTGGCGGCGAAACACGGCGGCGTGGTGAGGTTGGCGGGTGGTCGGTCCGGGGCGGGTGCGCCGTGGTCCGCCGGGTGAGGCGGGCGCTGGCACAACCGCTGCACAAGGACCCTCGCGAGGGCGATCGAGCCCCCGACCGACCGCGAGGATCGCATGTCTTTCACCCGCCGTACCTTCATCAAGCTCACCGCCGCCGCCGCTGCGGCCGCCGGCGTTGGGATTCCCCTCGGAATGGGCGCCGTCTCGGCCAACGGCGTGTTTGATCCAGAGACCGAAGGGGACCAGGTCATCCCCACGTTCTGCGAGATCTGCTTCTGGAAGTGTGGCGTGCTCGCCCACGTCCGCGACGGCAAGGTCACCAAGATCGTCGGCAACCCCGATCACCCCTTCTCCAACGGACGCCTCTGCCCGCGCGGCACAGGCGGCGCGGGCCTGCTCTACGACCCCGACCGCATCAAGCGCCCGCTGGTTCGGCGTGAGAAGCGTGGCACCCAGTCCTTCGAAGAGGTCTCGTGGGAGGTCGCGCTGGACCACGTCGCCGAGAAGATGACGGCGCTCAAGGAGAAGTACGGGCCGGAGTCGCTGGCGCTTTTCGCCCACGGATACGGCGGCTCGTGGTTCAAGAACATGTTGCGGGCCTATGGCACCGAGACCTTCGGCGCGCCGTCCAACGCGCAGTGCCGCGGTGGCCGCGAGGCGGGCTTCGAGCTCACCTTCGGCTCGCCGGTCGGCTCGCCGTAGAACACCGACATCGAGAACGCCCGGGTGATCACGCTCATCGGCAATCACCTCGGCGAGAACATGCACAACACGCAGGTGCAGTGGTTCGCGGAGGCCGTGGGGCGCGGGGCCGACATCATCGTCGTCGACCCGCGGTTCTCGACCGCGGCCAGCAAGGCGAGGCACTGGCTGCCAATCCGGCCGGGCACCGACATGGCGCTGCTGCTGGCGTGGATGCACGTCATCGTCAACGAGGAGCGGTACGACCGCGAGTACGTCGACAAGTTCGCCATCGGGCTGCCGCAGCTGCGGGAGCATCTGCGGGACAAGACGCCGCACTGGGCTGCGACGTACACGGGCATCAAGGCCGAGACCATCGTGGAGACCGCGCGGCTGATCGCCGGCGGTCGGCCGCAGTCGCTGATCCACCCCGGCCGCCACACCGCGTGGTACGGGGACGACTCGCAGCGCTCGCGGGCCATCGCGATGCTCAACGGGCTGCTGGGCAGCTGGGGCCGCCGCGGCGGCTTCTACCTGCCGACCTCCCAGAAGATCCCGAAGTTCCCCGGCATCCCCGCCTACCCCGAGGCCCGCACCGGCGCGGACGTGCCCAACGGCGTCGTCTTCCCGTTCGCCGGCTCCGAGGGGCTGGCTCACGGCCTGCGCGACGCGAGCCTGCCGGGCGCAGACGTGCCGTATCCGGTCAAGGGCTGGTTCGTGTACGGCTCGAACCTGATCCAGTCGCTGCCTCAGCCGGAGAAGACGCTCCAGGCGCTCCAGAACCTCGACTTCGTGGTGGCCGTGGACGTCCTGCCGGCCGAGATTACGGGCTGGGCGGACGTGGTGCTGCCCGAGGCGACGTACCTCGAGCGCTACGACGACCTGCACGCGCCGGGCTTCCGGGAGGGCTTCGTGGCTCTGCGGCAGCCGGTGGTCGAGCCGATGTACGACAGCAAGCCGGGGTGGTGGATCGCCAAGGAGATCGCCCACCGGCTCGGGCACGACAGCTACTTCCCCTGGGACAACGTCGAGACCTACCTCGAGACGCGGCTCAAGGCCGCGGGGTCCAGCCTGGCCGAGATCAAGGAGACGGGCGTGCTGCACGCGCCGGCGGCGGCGGTGTACATCGAGGACGGCATCGAGCCCACCTTCCACACCCCGAGCGGCAAGATCGAGCTCTACTCCCAGCAGCTCGCCGACGCCGGGCTGTCGCCCATGCCGGAGTTCACCGCGCACGAGCAGCCCGCCGAGGGTCAGTTCCGGCTCCTGTTCGGCCGCACGCCGACGCACACCTTCGGGCGGACGACCAACAACCGGTTCCTGTCGGAGGTCTTCGACGAGAACTGCGTGTGGGTCAACGCCAGCCGCGCCCGCGAGCTCGGCCTGGCCACGGGTGACGCCGTCACGCTGTGCAACCAGGACGACGTCAAGATCGGGCCCATCAAGATCCGGGCGACCCAGGCGATCCGGCCGGACTGTGTCTTCATGGTCCACGGCTACGGCCACACCGACCCGCGGCTGCGCTTCGCGGCCGGTCGGGGCGCCGACGACTCCAAGCTGTGCACGCGGGTCGCGATCGACCCCGTCATGGGCGGCACGGGCATGAACGTGAACTTCGTTACCATCGAGAGGGCGTCATGAGTGACACCAAGCGATACGGCATGGTGGTCGACACCCGACGCTGCGTGGGTTGCTCGGCGTGCGTGCTGGCCTGCAAGGCTGAGAACAACGTACCCGAGGGCTACTGCCGGGACTGGATCGCCAGAGACATCGAGGGGATCTTCCCCAACCTGCGCGCCGAGATCCGATCGGAGCGGTGCATGCACTGCTCGAACGCGCCGTGCGTGTCGGCCTGCCCGACCGGGGCGAGCCACTACGGCGAAGGCGGTACGGTGCTGGTGGACCACGACATGTGTACGGGGTGCAAGGCGTGCATCGCCTCCTGTCCGTACGACGCGCGGTACGTCCACCCCGACGGCTACGTCGACAAGTGCACGTTCTGCATCCATCGCGTGAAGCGTGGAGAGCAGCCGGCGTGTGTGGCGATCTGTCCGACGAAGGCGCTGGTCTTCGGCGACCTGAACGATCCGAACAGCGAGGTCCGCCAGCTGCTGGCCTCTCGCGCCGCCAAGGTCCTGCACCCCGAGGCCGGCACCGACCCCAACGTGTTCTTCCTGACCTCCGACGGCCGAGCGAGGTGACGCATGGAACCTGAAGTTGTTGAGACACTTAGCAATCGAATGAATCCGGGGATCGACCCACACTTCCACATCTGGGGGTGGGAGATCCCGGGCTATCTGTTCCTCGGCGGCGTGGTCGCCGGGATCATGGTGCTGCTGGCGCTGATGGAGCTCCGGGGCAGCCGTCCGCGCTCGCTGTCGGCGCAGCTGATGCCGTTCGTGGGTGTGGGGCTGCTGTCGCTGGGGATGTTGTTCCTGTTCCTCGACCTGGAGCACCCGCTCCACGTGCTGCGCTTCTACGGCGCGTTCCGTCCGACGTCGCCGATGAGCTGGGGCAGCTGGCTGCTGCTGCTCGTCTACCCGGCGCTGATCCTGATGGGGCTCGGTGGCCTGGACGCGGCGCGCCGGGAGTGGCTGGACAGCAAGGTGCCTGCGCCTTTGCGCGGGCCGGTGGCGATGGGGCTGCGCTGGGCGGACGCGGCGCGCAAGCCGGTGCTGTGGGGGACGGTGCTGCTCGGCGTGGGCCTGGGCATCTACACGGGCATGTTGCTCGGGACTCTGGTCGCTCGTCCGATGTGGAACAGCAGCGTGCTGGGGCCTCTCTTCCTCGTCTCGGGCGTCTCGACGGGCGCGGCGCTGATGATGTTGACGCGGCTGGAGAGTGAGGAGGCGCACACGCTGGTGCGGTGGGACTCGGCGGCGATCGCGGCGGAGCTGGTGCTCATCGTCGTGCTGGCGGTGGGTTACCTGAGCGGCAACGAGGTGAGCAACGCCGCTGGCGCGCTGATCTTCGGTGGGCCGTACACGGCCGTCTTCTGGGGCCTCGTCGTGGTGGGGGGGCTCGTCGTGCCGCTGGCGCTGAACATCCTGGAGATGCGTCGCCACATCGCGGGGACGCGGTTCGCGCCTGCGTTGATCTTGATCGGTGGTCTGGCGCTGCGCGCGATCTTCGTCGTGGCGGGCCAGACGATCTCTTTCAGCCATCTCGGCTAGACCCCGGAGCAGCTCATGAACGTCGGATCGAAAGACTGGAATCCCTACGTTGCTGGCGTGGCCCTCGGGCTGGTGTTGCTGGCGACCTATCTGCTGATGGGCTTCGGGCTCGGGGGCTCGGCGGCGGCGACGCGTGTCGCCGTGGCGGGTGCGCACCTGGTGGCGCCGGAGACGATCGAGGCCAACCGCTACTTCGCGCAGTACGTCGGCAACGGGCTCAACCCGTTCGATGACTGGATGATCTTCGAGGCGGCCGGGGTGATCCTGGGGGGTATCCTCGGGGCGTACTCGGCCGGGCGTATCCGTCCGGGGCATGTGGACCACGGCCCGCGCACGACGAAGCTCAAGCGGCTGGCGCTGGCGGTCCTGGGCGGCGTGGTGATGGGCTTCGCGGCGCGGTATGCGCGCGGGTGCACGTCGGGTCAGGCGCTGACGGGGGGCTCGGTGCTCGCGGTTGGTTCATGGATCTTCATGATCTTCGTGTTTGTGGGCGGCTATCTGGCGGCCCCGTTCGTCAGGAGGCAATGGCGATGACCCCACTCTATCAGACAGGTGCGTTCGGCTACTCGATGGGCATGTTCCTGGCGGTGCTGCTCGGCATCGGCTTCGGCTTCACGCTCGAGCGGGCCGGGTTTGGCCGGGCGAAGACGCTGGTCGCGCAGTTCTACGGCGACGACATGCGCGTGTTCAAGGTGATGTTCTCGGCGATCGTGACGACGACGATCGGGCTCGGCGTGCTCGGCGGGGTGGGCGTGGTCGACCTCTCCTTGTTGGTGACGCCTGGGACGTGGCTGGTGCCGGCGATCGTGGGCGGCACGCTGCTCGGCATCGGCTTCGTGGTGGCGGGCTACTGTCCGGGCACGGCGCTCGTGGCGGCGGGCTCGGGCCACCTCGACGGCATCCTGGCGCTGGTCGGGATCATGGGTGGCTCGCTGCTGTTCGGCTTCCTCTATGACCCGCTGGAGGGGCTGTACGAGATGACGAGCTGGGGCAAGATCAACTTCGTGGACGTGCTGGGCGTGGCCTGGCCGGTGCTGGCGCTGGGCGTGGCGGTGATGGCCATCGGTGGCTTCTTTGCGGCCGAGTGGGCGGAGCGCTACTTCGCGAAGCGGCAGGGCAGTGAGGCTCCTCAGGACAGCCCCATGGTCCGCAACCGCGTGTTTGGCGGTCTGATCGGCGCCTCGGCCCTCGGGCTGATGACGCTGGCCCTGCCGTTGGCGCAGGCGGCCCCATCCGCGCCGCTCGAGACGGCCCCGATCACGGCGCTGGCGCTGGCCGACGCCGTGACCGCCGGCCACGGGGACCTCTACATCGTGGACCTCCGGTCGCCCGAGGTGTGCAAGGCCGAGCGCGTCCGCGGCGCGATGTGCCTGTCGGCCGAGGACCCGAAGGCGGAGTTCCTGGCGACGTTGACGCCGACCCGCGCGCTGGTGCTCTACGGCGCCGGCCCCGGGGCGAAGCTTCCCGAGTCGGCCAGCCGGTTCGGCAACGAGGTGTTCGTGCTGGACGGTGGGTTCGCGGCGTGGCGCTCGACGGTGCTCACCAGGCCCGCCCCCCCGACGAACCCCACGCCGGCGGCGGTTCAGGACTACGAGCACCGCTCGGCGATGCATCAGTACTTCACCGGCTCGAAGGCGCCCCCCGCGCCTATCATGGCCCGGCCGACGGCCGTGCGCCAGGCAGCGAAGAAGGGTGGCGGATGCTGAGCGGCCGGATGGGCCGGGCGTTGCCTGGCCCATTGCCGACCCCCCTCCGCCTGTGGTATCAGCCCCCGTCCGACAACCCGAACGGAGCTGAACCATGACGATTGCCCCAGAACTACTCGTGCGCGCCCATCATAAATGTGAGCTTTGTGAGGGTGATGCATCGCTTCAGCCCTTCGAGGTTCCCTCGCTGGCCGGTCGGGACGACGCGACGATCGTCGTCTGCGCCGGCTGCGCGCCTCAGCTCGACCCCACCGCCACCCTCGACCCGAGCCAGTGGTACGGCCTCCAGGCGTCCATCTGGAGCGAGCACCCCGCGGTGCAGGTCATGAGCTGGCGCCTCCTCCACCGACTCGCCGCCGAGCCCTGGGCCCACGACCTGCTCTCTCAGGCCTACCTCGCCGAAGACGTGCTCGCCTGGGCCTCCGAAGGCGCCGCCGAGCCTACCGACGAGGGCACGCCCACGCTCGACAGCAACGGCGCCCAGCTCCTCGAAGGCGACGCGGTGACGCTGATCAAGGACCTCGACGTCAAGGGCACCTCGTTCGTCGCCAAGCGCGGCACCCTGGTCAAGAACATCCACCTGACCAGCAACCCCGCCCACGTCGAGGGGCGGGTCAACGGCGTGGTGCTTGTGCTCAAGACGGAGTTCTTGAAGAAGGCATGAATCTCTTGATGGCCTGCAAGGTGTTGATTCTATTGTAGAATTATGGGTCTAGCCGAGGGCAGGGCTAACGCCCGAACTCCAGCGCGCCGTCCTCCACCGCCGACCTGCGCAGCGACACCAGATCCTTGACGTAGTTCTGGTACACCCGCCACGGCGCCCGGCTGCCCTGCTTCGGCAGCAACCCCATCGCGCGACGGATGTAGCCAGCCTTCAGGTCGATGACCGAGTCCTCGGTCGAGGCGGCGCCGCGCACCCGTGGGAGGCAGCGGGTGTAGCCGTGGGCGTCCATGTGGTTCAAGGTGCGGCAGACGAGCTCGCAGGTGAGCTCGCAGCGCAGCGTCCACGAGGCGTTGGTGTAGCCGATGGTCACGGCCGCGTTGGGCACGTCGCTGATCATCACGCCCCGGTACATCATCCGGTCGGCGGCCACGACCGGCCGCCCGTCCACCTCGACCGACGCCCCCCCGACCCACTGGAGCTGGAGCCCGGTGGCCGTCACCACGAGGTCCGCCGGCAGGTGCGCCCCCGAGCGGAGCTTGACCCCGTCCGCCGTGAAGGTGTCGATGGTGTCGGTCACCACCGAGGCCTTGCCGCTCTTGATCGCCTCGAACAGGTCGCCGTCCGGCACCATGCACACCCGCTGGTCCCACGGCTTGTAGTCCGGCTTGAAGTGCCTCTCCACGTCAAAGTCCTCGCCGAGCGCCGTCCGGATCTGGCCCAGCAGGAAGCGCTTGACGTCCTCCGGCCGTTGCTGCGACGCCCAGTAGAAGTAGATCCCCAGCAGGATGTTCTTCCAGCGGGTCAGCTCGTACACCGTCGCATCCGGCAGCCAGCCGCCGAGGTGCTGCGCGACCGGGTCCTGCGAGGGCCGCGAGATCACCCAGGTCGGCGTGCGCTGGAGCATCGTGACGTGGGCGGCGTCCTTCGCCAGGGCCGGCACCAGGGTCATGGCGGTGGCGCCGCTGCCGACGATCAGCACGCGCTTGCCGGTCCAGTCGAGGTCCTCCGGCCAGTGCTGCGGGTGCACGCGCTCCCCCTCGAAGGCGTCGAGGCCAGGCAGCTCAGGCGTGTAGCCGGCGTCATAGCGGTAGTAGCCCGCGCACACCCAGAGGAAGCTGCCCGTCGTCTGCTCGACCTCGCCCGTGTCCGTACGCCGCGTCTCCACGGTCCACCGGCCAGGCTCACTCGACCACCGCATCGCCTCGACGCGCCGATGAAACTGGATCGCCCGGTCGATGCCATAGGCCTCCGCCGTGGACTCCAGGTACCTTCGGATCTCCTCACCGCCGGCGTAGGACCGGCTTCCAGACCACGGCCGGAAGGAGTAGCCGAAGGTGAACATGTCCGAGTCCGATCGGATGCCGGGATAGCGGAACAGGTCCCACGTGCCGCCGATGGCGTCCCGCGCCTCCAGGATCGTCCAGGTCTTGTTCGGGCACCGGGTCTGGAGGTAATACGCGGCGGCGATGCCGGACAGGCCCGCACCGATGATCACGACGTCAAAGTGGTTCTGCGACACGGGCGCTCCTCCGGCTCGGGGTGACGATCGCTCGCTATCATACCCGCGCATCGCCCTCCAACGCACGACCTGGGGTCAGAAGCCGTTCGGAGAATAGATGCCTTGTTTCCTCGCATCTTCTGTCTCCAGGTGTGTCTTCTGCTCGGTCATGGGCCTCTGGGCCCACTCCCTCACATCAGACGCCACCTGGAGACAGAATCTACGTCGGATCCATCGGCATCTATTCTCCGAATGGCTTCTGAGACGAAGGTCCGAGCGTGAGCGTGGTATCTCCGGTGCCTCTCAAGGGTTGTCGCTGGCGCGCTCCAGCCTTCGGCGGTGCGCGCGACCTCGCCAGGACTCGGCGACGAGGGCGTCCCAGACGGCGCCCCAGACCGAGGCGTTCGGGTCCACGGGCTGGCCGTGGGCGAGCCGGGTGATCTGGGCGCCGTACCAGCCGGCCTCGACGGCTGCGGCGAGCGTGGCGATGCCGATGCTCTGGACGGGGGCCTCGGCGACCTCGGCCGAGCCGTCGAGGAGCTTGCGGGGGATGTCGGGGTCGAAGGCGAGCGGGCGGGCGAGGCCGATGAGGTCGACCGAGCCTTCGGCGAGCATGGCCTCCATGGTGGAGCGACGGCGGAGGCCGCCGGTGAGCATGAGGGGGACGGTGCAGGTGCCACGGGCGCGCTCGGCGTACTCGGCGAAGTAGGCCTCGCGGGCCTCGCGGCGGGCGGCGGCGGGCGGGTCGGCGACGAGGAGGCGGGGGCTCTCGTAGTTGCCGCCGGAGATCTCAACGAAGTCGACGCCGGCGGTGTTGAGCATGGCGAGGACGGCGAGCGAGGCGTCCATGTCGAAGCCGCCGTGCTGGAAGTCAGAGGAGTTCAGCTTGACGCCGACGGTGAACGTGGGCCCCGTGCCGGCGCGGACGGCTTCGATCACGGCGAGCAGGAGGCGGGCGCGGCGGTCGAGGCTTCCGCCCCAGGTGTCGGAGCGCTGGTTGACGCGGGGGGAGAGGAACTGGCTCAGGAGGTAGCCGTGAGCGGCGTGGATCTCGACGCCGTCGAAGCCGGCCTCCTCCACCATGGCCGCGGCGCTGGCGAAGCGGGCGATGATGTCCTCGATCTCCGGCTCGGTCAGCGCGCGGGGCTTGCCGAAGGCGGCGCCCACCTTCACGGCCTCCACGGCGGACGGCGCGAGGGGGGTCGGCGCGATGAAGCGGCTGACCTGGCGGCCGGGGTGGCTGAGCTGGACGATCGCGCGGGCGCCGCCAGAGCAGGCGGCCGTCGCCCATCGGGCCAGCGCGGCGCGGTCGGTGCGCTCGTCGAGCACGACGTTGCCGGTGCGCTCCAGATAGCGGCGGTCGATCATGGCGTTGCCGGTGATCAGCAGGCCCACGCCGCCGGCCGACCAGCGCGCGTAGAGGCGCCCGAGGAGCTCGCCGGGCTGGTTGTCCTCGTCGGCGAGCGCCTCCGTCATGGCGGCCTTGGCGATGCGGTTGGGCAAGGTCAGGCCAGAGGGCAGGGTGAGGGGGGCTTCGAGCATGGGGGTTCCGCAGGCGTTGCCTGGCCTTGTTGGTCGTTAAGAAGCCGTTGAGAAAGTAGATGCCGATGGATCCGACGTAGATTCTGGTTCCAGGCGGCGTTTGATGTGAGGGAGTGGGCCCAGAGGCCCATGACCGAGCAGAAAACCAGCATGGAGCCAGAAGATACGAGGAAACACGGCATATATTTTTGAAACGGCTTCTAAAATGGGTTGTGTGTCAGCGGGTTGCTGGATCGCGATGGTTCGTGGCGAAGAACGCCCAGATCGTCTCCTCGGCCGAGAGCTCGCGCGTCACGCGCCCGATCAGCCACTTGCCGAGGTACTGGGCGCCGCCGGGCCAGGTGTGGCCGCCCCCGACCACCTTGTAGAGGTGGACCGGCGCGTCGGGGCAGCCGTCCTCGTAGCGGCTGACCTGGACGGAGGTTTCGTCGTCGGGGTCGGCGTCGAGGGTCCGCTGCGTGGTCGGCGCGGCGGCGCAGCCGTTGCGTTCGAGGTAGAAGGCGACCACGGCATCGGTGCCGATGACCGTGCCGCGCTCCTTGCCGAGCACCGTGACCGCGCCGCCGCCGTAGGGCACCAGGGGGTCGTCGGTGCCGTTCATCAGGATCATGGGGGCCGGCGCGGTGGGGGCGCAGGTGGTCGAGGTGTCCGTCGGCATGTTCGTGGCGACCGGCGCGAAGGCCGCGTAGCGGTCCGCCCGCTCACAGGCCAGCCGGTGCGTCATCATGCCGCCGTTGGAGATGCCGGTGACGTAGATCCGCGTGGCGTCCACGCCGTAGTCGGCCACCAGCTTGTCGATCAGCGCGTCGAGGAAGCCGACGTCGTCGATCTTCTGGGCGTGGGCCTCGGAGATGGGGTCGTTGCGGCCGTCGTTCCACTGGTTGTCGACGCCGCTCGGATACGCCACCAGAAACCCCTTCTCCTCCCCCAGTCGGTTGAACCCTCCGAACTTTTCCATGCCCTCGCCGTGGCTCCCGCCCCCATGCAAGGCCAGCACGAGCGGCAGGTGTTGCCCGGCCTCCCACGTCGAGGGCACGAACAGGACCACCTCCCGCTCCCGCCCGTCCCAGGTCATCGTGAAGGAATGACCGAGCGGGCCGATCTCGGCGGCGGAGCGCACGCGCGGCCCGGCGCAGCAGCAGGCGCCGAGGGCGAGCGCGGTCAAGGCGAGGGTGAGGGTGAGCTTGCGGTGCATGAAGGCCTCGGGAGCTGGTGTGGACGGGCGTCGTGGAGGCGCATTCTAGCAGATATCGGGCGCCAGAACGCCAGCGCCCGCCGACCGCTCACCGGCGCAGCAGCTTGAACGCCACATCGCGTCCCTGCCCGCCTGCCAGCGCGAGGTGGATCCACAGGATGGCGAGGTTCTCGAGGACGGCGGCGTTCCGCTCCGGTCCGGCGTCGATGGCGCAGAATCCGGCGCGGGTGGCGAGCTCGGCGACGATGGCCCGGCCCTCGGTGTCGCCGGCGATGTAGACGTCCGCGTGGGTGTCGCCGAGGCTCGGGTCGGCGTGGAACTCGGCGCCGAAGGTGTTGAACGCCTTGACGACGTGGGCGCCGGGCTGCGTCATGGCGATGGCCGCGGTCAGGGAGCCCTCGGCCGGTGGGGTCCAGACCGGGCCGGACTCCCAGCGCAGGGGGTTGTTGCAGTCGACGATCACCTTGCCCGACAGGTCGCCGAGGCTGCGCGCGGCCTCGACGGCGACGGGGCCGGGCACGGCGAGTATGATGACGTCGGCGCGGGCGGCGGCCTCGGCGGGGGAGGCGGCGTCGGCGAGGGCGCCGCAGCGCTGCAGGAGGGACTCGATCTTCGAGGTGTCGCGGACGCCGAACGTGACGTGGTAGCCGGAGGCGGCGAGCCGCGCGCCGAGGGCGGCTCCGACGTTGCCAGCGCCGATCATGGCGATGTGGGGCGTGGTCATGGGGCTCCTGGGAGTGGGGGACGTCGTCCCGTGTGGTCGGACAATGATGGGGACGGCGGCGCGATGGACAATTGAGAGGTGCAAAAAGTTGTGACGCGCGGGATGATGGGGCCGAAGGCGCCGCGTGGGGGCGTGCGTCGGCCATCAGGCGAGGGTGAGGGCGAATGACGAAGGACGGGATGCAGGGGGAGGAGCTGGTGGCTCCTGCGACGGAGGCCGTGGCGACGGTGCGGCGTCGGGTCGTGGGCTGGAAGGTGGTCGCGGGGGTGGTGGACCTCGTCGTCGGCTCTGCGATGCTCGCGGCGGCGCTGGTGGTGGCGGCCACGGGGGCGATCCCCATGGCCGTGTGCGCGGGCGTGCTGGGCGCGGGGTTCGCGGTGCTGGGCGGCGCCCTGCTGCTGAGGCCGGTCGAGCTCGTGTGTGGCCGGTGTGGTGGGCCGCGGCGGAGGCTTCGGGCGCGCTATGCCGCCCCGCACCGGGGCGCGCTGGTCCGGGGCGTGGAGGTCGGAGGGGCGGGTCTGCTGGAGGCGATGGACGGCGGACCTCCGGCGCCGGGCGACGGCGAGGCGTCGGCGTTGGTCGTGGAGGTGTGCAGCCGGTGCGGGGAGACGGGCTCGGTGGCGGTGGTGACGCAGGCCGCCGCGATGCGCGCGGCAGGCTCGGACGCGGTGACCGCGTGGAGGGACGGCGAGTCGACGAAGGCGGTGGAGCTGGAGTGCGAGGCGCTGGCGGCCGTGGTGCGGAGGGCCGAGTCGCGGGGCGCGGAGGCCGAGGCCGCGCCGACGTGGTGGCGGCGTTTGTTGCCGTTCTGAGGGTGCGGCGCAGGCGGTGTTTCACGTGAAACAGTCTGCGGGCGGGCTCCGGTTCAGAAGCCATTCGGAAAATAGATGCCGATGGATCCGACGTAGATTCTGGTCCCAGGTGGCGTCTGATGTGAGGGAGTGGGCCCAGAGGCCCATGACCGAGCAGAAGACACGCATGGGGACAGAAGATACGAGGAAACAAGGCATATATTTTTCGAACGGCTTCTCAGTCGAGCGGGAAGATCTGAACGCCCTTGAGCTGTCCCAGATGGCTGATGTCGTGCCTCCCCACGAGCGCCGCGGCGTGCTCGCCGAGCTCCTCCTCGCCTTCGACGATGGTGATGGCGAGGTGGTGGGGCGCGACGAGCTCGACCTCGAGCTGGTAGTGGGAGCTGAGCTCGGGGGGGAGCTCGGTGTCCTCGGGCGGGCCGTCTTCGAAGAAGGGCGACTCGAGGGGGCCGGAGGCGTCGGTGGAGTCGGTGATGACCTCGACGCAGAGGGGCTTGCCGTTGGGGGCGAGGCACCAGATGGTGGTCTCAGTGGACTCGGACGAGGTGGCGTAGACGCCGGGGTCGTCATCGTCGTGGCGGTTGGCTGCGGTGAGGTGGAGCTCGGGGCCGGGGGTGGGGAGGAGGTCATCGAGGCCGAGGTCATTGAAGGAGCCGTTGTTGGTGACGTAGCAGCAGCCAGGGCTCCAGCGGTTGGCCAGGGTGGTGACGAGCTGCCAGCCTCCGGTGCGGGTCTCCACGGCGAGGTGGTCGGCGTCGACCAGGCCGCCGGCGGGGCCGGCGACGTGGAGGATGGCGTAGTTGAGGATGGGGTCGTCGGGGTTGATCTCCTCGTCACTGAGGACGGGCTCGCCGTCGCAGGTGCACGGGTCATCGTCGGGGTTGTCGTCACAGGTCCAGCTGGCCCTGGCCTCGGCGCAGACGTCCTCGAGGGTGTTGCGGTGGGTGCGGGCAGGGTGGGCGGCGCGGAGGGCCTTGAGGGCCTTGTCGACGGTCTTGTTGGGGCGCAGGGCGAGGGAGAGCTCCCAGGCGTTGGCGGCGTCCTCGATGTCACCGGCCTTCTGGTGGATCAGGCCAAGGTTGTACAGGAGGGCGGGGCGGCGCGTGGCGAGCAGGTCGGCGGTGAGCGCGCGTCGGGTCCATGTGGCCGCGGCCTTGAGGTCGCCGGCCTGCAGCGCCGCGTAGCCGAGCTCGCCGAGCACGGCCTCGTCGGTGGGATCGATGGCGAGGGCGAGGGTGAGGAGGCGTTGGGCGTCGGCGTAGCGTCCGGCCTTGGACGCGGCGCGCCCCTCGTTCAGCAAGCTCATGAACTCATTGTACTTTTTCTGCTCTCCAGCGAGTTCGGCGCGGGTGATGGGGCGCCGGGCTGGCTCGGCCGCGTCGGGCGGTGAGGGCGGGTCGCCAGGGGGCGGCTGGGGGGCGGGCTCGGGGGTGACCGGCGTCGCGGCGACACGCGTCGTCGGGTGGGGCGCGGGCGGCGTGGCGCATGCCAGGAGGGTGAGGAGCGCGAGCAGCGCGGGGAGGGTGTGGCGTGGCATGGGGGCTCGAGCGGCAGCGGTGGCAGGGAGTTGCGGCGTCGGCGTCGTATCCGTAGTGTAGATCGGGTGTGGCCAGAGAACAATCGGGGTGGTGGAGGAGCTCATGCCGTCGCGCAGGTGGCTGACAGGGTGGGTCGTTGTCTTGTTGCTGGGGGCCTGCGCCGTGGACGCCGGGCCTCGGGGGCGGGGCGGCGAGGACGTGGGCGTGGAGGGGGAGGCCGATGGGGGCGCGGTGGACGGGCGCTCGGACGGCTCCATGACGGGGGTCGGCAGAGAGGACCCGGCTCAACCGGCGGGTTGTCTGGACCTCGATGGAGACGGGGCCGCAGGGACCGGCGAGGTGTGTCTGCGCGGGAGCGCGACGTGGGACTGCGACGATCAGAACGACGGGATCAAGCCGGGGGCGGCTGAGGTCTGCGACGGTCTGGACCAGGACTGTGACGGTGAGGTGGACGAGGGCGTCTCGAACGCCTGCGGCGGTTGTGAGGTGTTGGAGCACGCGCCTGACGAGGCGTGTGGGGGATGCGGCGGCGAGGGCGTGTGGGCGTGCGTGGGCATGAACGCGCTGCAGTGCGAGGGGACGGACGCGAACCCGTGTGGTGGGTGCAGCGCGCTGAGCGGTTCGCCGGGCGAGCCGTGTGGCGTATGCGGGCAGCTGACCTGTGACGGGGAGGAGCTGCTGCGGTGCAGCGATCCTGGCGACAACGGCTGTGGCGGCTGCGAGGCGCTCTCGAACGCGCCCGGCGCGCCGTGCGGGACGTGCGGGGTGTGGGCGTGCGCAGGGGCCGACGCTGTGGCCTGCGGCCAGGAACACGGCGTGAACGCGTGCGGCGGCTGCGCGGCGTTGCCGAACGCGTCGGGCGGTGGCTGCGGGACGTGCGACAGCGGGACCTGGGTGTGTGAGGGCGACGACGCACTGCGCTGCGACGGGGACGCCGGCAGCGGCGCCCGGAACGCCTGCGGGGGTTGTCAGGCCCTGTCGCGCCGGCCCGGCGGCTCGTGTGGGTCGTGCGGGGAGTGGGTCTGCAGCGGGAACAACAGCGTGACGTGTGACGATTCGGGCACGAACGCCTGTGGCGGCTGCGGCTCGCTGTCCCACAGCCCTGGCGGGTCGTGCGGGTCGTGCGGGACGTACCGGTGCAGCGGGGCGAACGCGGTGACGTGTGACGATCCGGGCACAAACGCCTGCGGCGGGTGCTCGACCCTGCCACACGGGTTGTTCGACCCCTGTGGCGCAGCGTCGTGTTGGCGGTGCAGCGGGTCGAACGCGCTGGTGTGCAGCTCCAATCCGCCGTGTCCGATCTAGAGCGCTGTTCGGTTTGACGGACCGAGCATGAGCGAGCCCCGTGTTCACGGGGGGGGAGCCGGCTCTGGAGTGTCCACGGGGCGCACGCGGTGTCAGGTCGGCGGGCGAGCGGAGGTGAGGTGTGAAGCGGGTCCACTTGCTGGTCTGGGGGGTTCTGTTGGCGGCCAGCGCAGGGTGCGCGGTGGACGCGGGCGGAGCGCCGTCCGCCCTGTTCGACGGCAAGGACCAGGGGGACGACGGCCTGTTCGGAGGCAAGGCGACGTCGGAGGGCTACTGCGCGGGGTGGGTGGAGACGATCTCGGACTTCTACGACCGCTGTTTGCAGGAGCCCTTGACGGACGCTGAGGCCGAGGACGCCCGAGGCAGCTGCGCGCGCTACGTGGAGCGTGCGCTGGAGGCCGGCGCGGTCCAGTGGAACCCCGGCGCCGCCGGCCTCTGTGCGCAGGCCGTTCAGACGAGCTGCGACTTCGACGTGTTCACCGAGGGCACCTGCGCGGAGGTCTTCGAGGGGCGGCTCGGCGAGGGGGCTCGGTGCTTTGCCGATCAGGAGTGTGACCAGGGTTACTGCACGCACGTGGAGATCTGTCCGGGTGCCTGTCAGGGGTGGGCGCTGGCCGGTGAGTCGTGCGCCGAGCGCTGGTGCGCGCCCGGCACCTTCTGCAACGACGCGCTCCATTGCCAGGCGGAGCTGGCGGTAGGCGAGCCGTGCGACGGCTACGGCTGCGGTCCGGGGCTGAGCTGCGGCGCGCCGCTGCCCGGGTTCGCGCAGGCCTGCCGGAAGGATCCGCCCGAGGCGAAGGAGGGCGAGCCGTGCGACAGCGCGCGGTTGTGCGCGCTGCCGCTGTTCTGCCAGACGCTCGTCGGGGGCGTGTTCGGGGACGGCGGCACGTGCCGGCGCCCGGCGGAGCCGGGCGCGCGTTGCGCCGCCGGGGGTGAGGATCTGGAGTGGTTCTTCTGGGGATGCCGGGCGTCCATCTGCCAGGTGGAGAGCGGCGAGGTTCAGGGGGTCTGCGTCGCGACGCGCGAGGGCGCGGCGTGTGTGGAGAGCTCTTTCCTGGTGGCGGGCCAGGTGGAGACGGTGCAGGGGTGCCGCGGCGGGCTGGAGTGCGACCTGGAGATGGGGGTGTGCGTGCCGTGGACGGCGGCGGGGCTGCCGGTGTGCGAGCGGCCGTGAGGAAGATCCAGGGCGGTCGAGTTCTGGGCTCCGCCCAGGGCCGCTTAGAGGCTATTGCCTTGAGAATCCGTTTTCGAAGACAAAACAAACGGATTCTCAAGGCGGTAGCCTTGAGCGGGTCTGGGCGGAGCCCAGCCGAAAGTTGACCCTCTGAACCCGAAGACACAGAACCCGACCCCCCTGGAGGAAGATCCGCCTCACCTTGTCAGCGGCGCCCAAGGTCCGTATTGTCCTGGGTCCACGCCAGGGGGCGAGGACCGTTCGGGGGAGGGCCCCGAGGGTCGGCCTTTGACCTTCACGTTTGCGTCCTGTCTATGACCACCCGTGAGCCAGCGGCGATACGCTTCGACCACTACGAGACGTTCGTGGACTTCGTGCGGCAGTATGGCCGGGCGGAGCGTCAGGGGGCGTACGCGCTGCACGAGTGCGTGTGGGCTGCGCTGGACGAGGCGGCGCCGCCGGACGAGCCTGAGCGGGTGTACCTGCTGACGCGCCAGGACAAGGCGCTGCCGAACAACCCGGTGTTCTTTCACCAGACGGTGGAGCTCGATCCAGACGGGCGGCATGTGTGGATGCTGCCGGGGCGTCGGCATCGCAAGCGGCGCCTGTATCGGATCGTGCATCAGCGGCAGGCGGATCGGCTGCCGTCGCTGGTGGGGCCTGTGGCGGGGACCTACGCGGAGGCGCCGCCGATTGTTGTGTTCTGGTTTGACGACGATGCAACATTCCAGCAGGTGGTCAGCACGAGCTTCCAGCTTGGATGTGACCGTCTTCAGGCGGCTGCGCTCACGATCGTGGGTGATGGTGGGCGTCGGCGCGTATTCCTGTTGAGGGCCGAGCGCCCCAGCTACTTCATCGTGGACGAGGCGATCGCCCATCCGTCGATGAAGGTGTTTGCGCCGCAGGGCAACGGTGAGCTGCTCGTGCCGTACGGGACGGTGCATCCGCTGGCTGATCTGTGGGACGACGCGCCGGGTCGGCTGGTGGCCATGGACGGCGAGCGTGGGGCGGTGACGCTGCACGAGCTGGGGCAGCCGGAGTGGACGGACATCTACGGGTTGACCCGGTTCACGCTCGACGGTCTCGTGGCAGACGACGCGTGGTCGAACACCACGGACGCGCTCACCCGCTTCACGATACCGCTGACGCTGATCCCGGCGCACAAGAAGCGGGACGTGCAGATCTGGATGCTGGCCGCGCACGAGCGTGATCGCCTCGAGCGGCTCCTGACGATGATCCCCGAGGAGGATCTGCATGTCCTCCAGTTCACCGCCCAGACCTCGCCTGCGGGTGAGGAGCGCCTGTTCGTGCGGGAGCGTCACACGGGGGTGGGCCGCGAGTACATCGACTTCGAGGGGGTGGAGTTCGCGCCGTTCGCGGGGTATCCGAACCTGCTGCTGCCCGTCGACATGACTCTGGAGCCGCCGCTGCGCAAGGACCGCTACCGCGAGATCTTCAAGCTGCGGCCCCGCGAGCTGGTCTTCCTCTGGGATGCGGGCGATGGCCCCCGCCTGGCCCGGCTGGCCGAGTCGAGCTTCCGGCCGCTGCCCGAGCTGGTGGACTACATCGTGAGCGCGGCGTCCGAGACGCTCAAGGCGCTCGAGGCCCAGGCGGTGTTCGACTTCTTCCAGTACGAGGCGGCGCCGCGCCGGCCCCGGCCTGTGGCCTCGAAGGACGACCGCGCCGGCTCGGCCGAGCGTCCTGACGAGGACGACGACGGGCAGGAGGACGTGGAGGTGCGCCAGGAGGCCCGCAAGAAGCCGGAGGCTGCGCCCGCCCCCCGCGTCGAGCTGGCGGTGCCCGAGCCTGTGCGGGAGGAGGTCAAGCAGAGCGATCTGGAGCTGCAGGAGATCGAGCGGGAGCGTGAGGTCATCGTGGTGGGGCAGACCGTGGAGCGCTGGATCGCGCTGGCGGCGGTCAAGCAGCAGCTGGACAAGCCCGACGACGAGGCGCTCTGTCACGCCGAGGCGCTGTGGCTGACGTTTGTGGAGCAGGCGGACGCCGAGCCGGTGCGGCAGCGCCTGGTGGCGGCGTTCGAGCGGGTGCCGGAGTTCCAGCTCGGCGGCCTGTCGCGGCCTGATCGGGCGCGCCGCGCGGCGGAGCTGCTCGGCGGCGAGGACGCGCACGTGGGCTGGCTATGGCTGCACGTCCACTATGAGCTGGCCCGGATCAAGGCCGACGAGGCGGAGAGCCGGCGGTCGGGCGAGCTTCGGGAGTTCCTGAACCGGGCGTACACGCTGCTGGATCGGGGCGTGCGGCGGATGCGCTTCAAGGATCGTTGGCTGCTGTGGCGTCAGCTCATCACGCTGAACCACGACGGGATGCAGGAGGCCAAGATCCGCGAGCACCTGCTGCTGGACCTCACGCAGAACGGCCTGCAGCCGTTCGACATCCCGCACTTCATCCAGAACCGGATCTACCAGTCCCGGTTCATCGACGATCACGACGCCGAGGGCGAGAACGAGTTCCTGGTGGCGAACGCCATCCTGGACAGCGTGGCCAGCCGGATTGAGCGGGCGAACGACGAGGTGCTGCGCCGGATCGGCGCGGCGATCCTGGCCTATGGCTTCGAGCGTCTGGGCAACCGGGGGCGCGCCGAGCAGTATTACGTGCAGGCCGAGGGCTTCTTCGACTCGGCGACGGGGCTGTCGCACATCGAGCAGGCGTGGATCGCGCTGTATCTGGGCGCGGCGCGCGAGCTTCAGGGCTCGGGTGGTGGCAAGACCTGGGTGAACCGGTACAACCAGAAGATCAAGCAGCACGCCTCGGCGGATCTGGCCCACAGCGAGCTGGAGGTGCTTCAGGCCTCGATCTTCAAGCGGGCGGAGTCGTCGTCGCCGTCGGAGTTCTTCACGCCGGACAACTTCCGGTCGTTGTTCCCGACGTCGGGCAAGTACACCGAGGCGCAGCAGATCAAGCGCGAGCTGGACGAGCTGATCAACGCCGGCAAGTTCAATCAGGCGCTGGCGGATCTGCGCGAGCTGGCCCGTCGGGCGATGGAAGGCAACCTCAAGCTGGACGCCCGCCAGTTCGCCTGGCTGCTCGGCCCCATCACGGACGCCCTGCGCCGGATCGGCCAGGCGGTCGAGGGGGTGGAGATCCTCGCCCAGTTCGAGCAGTCGGTGGACCGCATCAAGACGCGGAACCTGCTGGGCCTGTACAACACGCTGCTGCGCCTGAAGCTGGCCGAGGGTTATCTGGATCTCGGCGAGGAGCAGCGTGGCACCGAGCTGATCCAGCTGGTGGTGAGCAACGCCTACCGGAGCCAGAACCTCCAGTGGCTCGACCACCTCGACATGCTGGGGGCGGGGCTGGAGGCCATCGAGGTGGTGCCGCTGGGCAACCGCGCGGGGGCGGTGGAGGAGGTGCTGAACGCGCTCTTCGTGACCGAGAGCCACCCCCAGGACTCGGTGAACTATCGGCCGATCAAGCTGCGCCTGCTGGACCACTGCGTCGAGGTGGCGCTGAGCAAGGAGAAGCTCAGCCTCAAGCGGTACAAGCTGTACCTCGACGAGGATGAGTTCCACGTGCGATATCGGATCGTCAACGACCACATCACAGAGTGATCGTCACGGGCACGTCCTGGACGTTGCGGATTGGGGAGTCATGAGCGAGGAGACCACGTACACCTTCGACGAGCTCAAGGGCCAGATCGAAGAGATCCGCAATCGTATCAACACGATGCGAAAGACGCTGGCGAGCTACTTCGTGTCCAAGGAGGAGATCGTCGACCTGATGGCGATCTCGACCCTGGCGCAGGAGCCGCTGCTGCTGATCGGTCGGCCCGGCACGGCCAAGAGCGATCTGGTCGTGAAGTTCTGTCAGGCCCTCGGCCTCGAAGGCGACGAGTACTTCGAGTACATGCTGACGAAGTTCACCGAGCCCAGCGAGATCGTCGGCCCGATCGACATCAACCTCCTGAAGGAAGGTCGCTACATGCGCCGCACGGGCGGCAAGCTGCCGCATGCGCAGATCATCTTCCTCGACGAGATCTTCAAGTCGAACAGCGCCATCTTGAACACGCTCCTGACCATCATCAACGAGCGCAAGTTCTACCAGGACGGCAAGCCGGTCCCGGTCAACATGAAGGTCCTGTTCGCGGCCACCAACGAGATCCCCGAGTTCACCGAGCTCGACGCCCTCAAGGACCGCTTCGTCCTCAAGGTCGAGTCCGAGTCCGTCAAGGACCGCTACTTCGACGAGCTCCTCGACGCCGGTCTCCGCGGCGAGGTCCACAAGGCGTTCAACACCCGCCCCTGGGCGGGGCTCTGCGGCCTTGAGGACTTCCTCAAGGCCAAGGCCTACCTCGACCACGTCATGCTGCAGGGCACCCAGGAGAGCGAGGCCAACGACCGCCAGAAGTACTTCCCCCCCGAGACGTACACCCTCTTCAAGCGCATCCTCAAGACGCTGGAGAAGGAGGACGGGATCGAGATCTCCGACCGCAAGGTGGTCAAGCTCTACCGGCTGCTGCGGGCGCGAGCGTTCTTGTTCCACGGCGGGGTGATCCAGAAGTCGGATCTGGTGCTGCTGCGGTACATCCCGAATCGAGCGCAGGACTTCCAGCTGATCCGGGAGAAGGTGGATCGGCTGTTGAGGTTGGAGGCGTAGGAGGGCCGAGGCCCGGGCGCCCTCACCCCCCAGCCCCCTCTCCCGTAGGACGGGAGAGGGGGCTGGGGGGTGAGGGCGCCGGGGGCTGACGGCTTCAGACCCCGAACTCCTTCCCCTGCGACCGCAACATCAACCGCTCGAAGATCGGCGGGGCGATGCGGGAGAGCCACCACGAGGCGTGTCCGAGCGGGGTGAACAAGACCATGGGCTTGCGGTGGGCGGTGGCGTCGACGATGGCGTCGGCGACGTCGGAGGGCTCGAGCTCGCCGGGTTGGGGTGGGGGGGCCTGGGCGCCGTAGGTGTGGCCGTGGGCGTCGAGGGCGTTGTGGCGGATGGCCGTGCGGGTGAAGGGGGGGCAGGCCAGGAGGATGTGGACGCCGGAGTCGTGGAGCTCGCTGCGGAGGGAGTCGAAGAAGCCGTGGAGGGCGTGCTTGCTGGCGCTGTAGCCGGTGCGGCCGACGAGGGGTGAGAAGCCGGCGATGCTGGAGAGGGCCAGGATGTGGCCCTTGCGGGCGACGATGGAGGGGAGGGCGGCGCGGGTGCAGTAGACGGCGCCGAGGAAGTTGACCTCCATGACCTGACGGATCACCTCGGGGTCGGTGTCGGAGAAGAGGCTGCGGTGGCTGACGCCGGCGTTGTTGACGAGGACGTCGATGCCGCCGAAGTGGTCGATGACGGCGGCGATGGCGGTCTTGCAGGCCTCGGGGTCACGGATATCGCAGGGGAGGGTGAGGACGTCGAGCTGCTCGGTGCCGAGGGTGAGGCCGGCGGCGTTGAGGGCGGCGGCGTTGGCGTCGAGGAGGGCGATGTGGGCGCCCTGGGCGGCGAAGGAGCGGGCGAGGGCCATGCCGATGCCGCCGGCGCCGCCGGTGATGACGACGACCTTGTCGGTGAAGGCGGCGGCGTGGCCGCGGCGGTAGAGCTCGAAGACCTGGCGGCTGTTCTTCTGGGGGGTGTAGCCGAAGACGGTCTTGAGGCGGTGGTTGTCGAGGACGGGTCGGTGGAGGAGGAAGAGGGTCTGCTCGGCGCTGTACTTCGTGAGGTGGAGCTGGCTGAGGAGGCCGAGGGCGCCTGCGACGACGCGGGTGGGCAGGGCGACGAAGGGGCGGTCGACGGCTTTGGCGATCTCGCGCAGGGTCATGACGCCGTCGCCGGTGAGGTTGAAGAGGCCTTCGCCGTTGCCGTGGGCTCCGGCGAGCAGGGCGCCGACGACGTCTTGATCCCAGATGAAGCAGAAGGGGGTGGCGGCGCCTTCGAGGCCCATGATGACGGGGCGCTCGAAGATGTCGGTGATCTGGTTGGAGACGGTGGCGCCGAGGATGGTGGAGACGCGGAAGACGAGCTGGATGAGCTCGGGGTGGGCTTCGCGGTAGTGGGCGAGGCGCTCCTCGACGAGCTTCTTGTGCCAGGCGTAGGCGAAGACCTCGTTGCCGCGCAGGGGGGCGTCCTCGGTGAGGAGGGCGGGGTTGTCGGCGTGGTAGCCGTAGGCGGCGCCGCTGGAGGTGTAGATGAGCTTCTGGACGCCGTGGGCGACGCAGGCGGACAGGACGTTGTCGGTGCCGTTGACGTCGATGTCGTACTGGAGCTCGCGGGTGTCGGCGGGGCCGGGGCTGACGACAGCGGCGAGGTGGATCACGGTGTCAACGTGGTGCTCGGCGAGCAGGTGGGCGAGGCGGGGAGCGCGGATGTCGAGCTCCTCGTAGATGACGCCGGGGAGGCGTTGGGCGGCGGGCGTGGGGCGGATGTCGGTGGCGACGATGGTGGTGAAGTGGCCGGGGGCCTCGGCGAGCGTGCGCGTCACGAGGCGGCCGATGGTGCCGGAGGCGCCGGTGATGAGGACGGAGGAGCGTGCGGGTCGGGTGTCCATGGCGGGTCTCGTCGGGCCAGAAGGTCAAGGAAGACAGGGGCTTACGTCCCTGCCAGGGCGCGAATCAGGGGCCTCGGAGGGGTGTGGTCAGCCCTTGGGCTCCTGGTGCATGTCCTTGAAGGTCTTGAGCTCGGGGGCCCACATGTGGGCGACGTTGTTGACGTCGACGTGGATGACCGAGGGGCGGCCGGAGGCGATGGCGCGCTGGATGGCGCCGGCGAGCCCGGTGGGGTCGGCGACGCGCTCGCCGTAGGCGCCCATGGAGCGGGCGAGCACGTCGAACTCGATCTCACCGAGGTCGGTCTTGATGGACTCCTCGGCGGAGAGGGACTTGCGGATGAGGGTCTTGACGGGGTTGACGGCGAAGTGCTGGTTGATCTTGACCATGCCCCACTGCTTGTCGCACAGCACGAGGTAGATGACCGGGAGGTCGTTGCGGACGGCGGTCTCGATCTCCTGGGGGTGGAAGCCCATGGCGCCGTCGCCGATGATGCAATAGACCTGGCGGTCGGGGTGGGCGACCTTGGCGGCGAGTGTCTGGGAGACGCCGGCGCCGAGCATGCCCATCTTGGGGGTGGTCAGCACGGTGTTGGGGGTGCGGACCTCGTGGAAGAAGTTGGCCCAGATGGCCGTGTTGCCGCCGTCGATGACGAGGATGGCGTCGTCTTCGAAGATGCGTCGGCAGGTGGCCGGGACGTGGGCGGGGTGCATGGGGATCTGGGTGTCGGTGAGGGCCTTGTCGAGCTCCTCGCGGCGCTCCTGGCGCTTGCTCTGGAGGCTGTCGTTCCAGCGTTGGCGCATGGCGAGGTTGACGGGGCGGCCCTTGAGCTCGACGGCGAGTGCCTCGAGGAAGGCGCCGGCGTCGGCCTGGATCATGAGGGCGGCGGGGCGGTTGTTGCCGAGCTGCTCGACGTCGAGGTCGACCTGGACGATCTTCTGCTGGGCGGGGCGGGCCCAGTAGGGCGCCTTGCCCCAGAAGTCCGTCTCGCCGAGGCGTGAGCCGAGCACGAGGACGAGGTCGGCCTCGTTGCGGGCGGTGGCGATGGTGTCGACGAACATCATGGGGAGGGAGAGCGGGTGGCGCTCGTCGACGACGGCGCGTGCGGCCCAGCTCGTGGTGATCGGCATGTGCTGGAGCTCGGCGACCCTGGCGAGGGCCTTGTAGGCGCCGGCGTGGAGGACGCCGGAGCCGGCGTGGATCAGGGGGCGGTCGGCGGCCAGGAGGAGGTCGGCGGCGGCGCGGACCTGATCGGGGTGCGGGGCCAGGGGTGTGGTGATGCGGTAGGCGCTGGGTGCGGTGAACCAGGAGGGGTTGATCTCGTAGTCCCCGTTCATGATGGTCTCGGGGATGTCGAGGTGGACGACGCCGGGTCGCCCGGTGAAGCACATGCGCAGGGCGCGTCGGGTCATCTCGGCGACGCGATCGACGGAGGGGACGGACTGGCTCCACTTGCACATGGCGCCGATGACGTCGGTGTGGGGGAAGTACTGGAAGGCTCCGCCGCGGTCGGGGTAGACGATGTTGGGGCGCCGGCAGGAGGTGATGAGGAGGACGCGGTTGCCCTCGGCCTCCTCGACGGCGACGCCGGGCAGGGCGTTGGCGACGCCGGGGCCGTTGGAGGCCATGCAGACGCCGAGCTTGCCGGTGGCGCGGGCGTAGGCGCCGGCCATGTGGACCGCGCAGGACTCATGGCGGGGCGTGACGAGCTCGATCTCGCTGGCCTCGAAGGTGGAGTAGAAGCCAAAGTAGGTCCCGTCGATGATGCCGAAGACCTTCCGGACGCCCTCGGCGGCGAGGATACGGGTGACGATCTGACCGCCTTTGACCTTCTCGCTGATGAGCCTGGCTGCGATGCCCATGATGAACCTCTGCTTGAGTCGTTGGGGGGAATGGGGTATGGAGGTGCTATGTTTGACCGATCGGTTTAACCGGCCGGTTAAGTTCGTGACTCACTGATGATGCTCTGCGCCTCGATTGTCAAGGGGATTCTGTATGACAGCTCTTCCGATGCCGGATGGTGGCCGCGCCGAGCGCATCCTGGACGCCGCAGACGGCGTCTTTGGCGAGGTCGGCTTCGACGCCGCGAACGTGCGCTCGATCGCCGAGCGCGCCGAGGTGAACAAGGCGCTGGTCTTCTACTACTACGGGAGCAAGGAGGCTTTGTTCGAGCGGGTGCTGGAGCGGTACTACAGCGCGCATCAGGCGGCGCTGGAGGGGGCCATCGACCCGACGCTTCCGGTGGCGTCGCAGCTCCACGGGCTGATCGACGCCTACGTCGACTTCGTGGACGCGCACCGGCACTACCCGCGGCTGGTGCAGCGCATGGTCGCCAGCGGCGGGCCGCAGACCGAGCTCATCCGGCGCACCTTCGAGCCCTTGTTCGGCTGGACCGTGCGGGCGCTGGAGGAGGTTGCGCCGGCCGCGGGTCCGCTGGCCGCGCGGCAGTTCTTCGTGACCTTCTCGGGGGCCGTCATCAACTACTTCACGTACAGCGGCGTGCTGGAGCCGCTGTGGGGGAGCGACCCGCTCGCCGTGGCCGCGGTGGCCGACCGGCGCGCGCACCTGCACTGGCTGGTGGACGTGGTGGTCAAGGCGTTGGTGGTGGAGGCGGGGTGACGTGCGTGTGCCCATGCCCAGGTCCGGCGGCGGGACGCGAGGTGCGTCCGGGGTGCGGTGACGTGGGTTGGGATTGAAGCACGGAGGGGGCAGGAGGCCATGCGCTGGATCATGCGCGGCGAGCTTTGCTGCCCCGCGTCGGCGCCTGTCCGCTGAGGTGGTCGGCGTAGAGAGCGACAACGTCTTTGCGGAGTATCTCTGCGTCAGTCTTCAAGCCTGGTTGGCAGCGCTCGGTCGCCTGGGTGCAGACGAGTCGGCAGCTGCCACGCATGAGGGGCGAGCTCCAATCGGGGTTCGGGTGGTCGTGGCGGTTGCGCGTTCCGACCGAGATGATGGCGGTGTGGGGCTTCACACCATCGTAGAGTTGTTCCGCGCTCCATCCGCTGGGGACGCCGCCGTCGTCAAGGGCACCGCCGTGGTGGGGGATGCGGAAGACGTCGGCGGGGAGGTCGACGGGCGGAAGCCCTGACCAGGTTCGGAGGGGGGCGTCCCCGCCGATCAAGACGGTCCTTCCGCTCATGTGCACGCGCAGCACCGCCGACGCGCGGTTGGGATCCTGCCAGCCGTGACCACGGTCGCGCTCGAGGGTCTGGGCGTGTCCGGGAGCGAGGATGTGGAGTGACCAGTGGGGCCCCTGGGCGACGGCACGCGGATCCCGAACTGGAGGGACAAGCTCCCACCAACCCTCTCGATTCCCGTCCAACGCATGGTCCACGAGCGCCCTGGCGGCCCTGGCGTCGTCGTGGGTGTCGGTGATGTCGCGATCCGCGCGAGAGAAAGACCGTCTGGACGGCGCTGGTGTTGTTGTCCTGCGGGCCCCATGCCTTCAGGAAGGCGAGGGCGCCGCGGATGTGGTCGATGTCCAGATGGCTGATGATGAAGGCCCGGATCGTCTGGATCTGCCACGTCCGCAAGGTCTGGCTCACCACATGCTCGTCGTTGCAGTCGAAGACCACGGCCCCGAGCCCGTCGGGCAGGATGATGATGGTGGCGTCGCCCTGCCCGACATCCAGGCAGTAGACGCCGAGGTCAGGGTGATTCATCCGCCACCCCACCGTCGCGTGTGCTCAGTCGACGCAGCTCGGCCGTCAGCTCCGCGGCGGTCCGGCCAGAGCCGATGGGTTCGAGCTCCAGAACGTCACCACGGGGTGTACCGTCTCGCCATGTCTCCACCCGCGCAAACCAGAGCACCTGCTGAGCGTTCGGTGGCGTCGCAGGAAGCAGCTTCGGAGGGATCGGGCAGGACCACGCCTCGTCGTCCTGGGTGCGGTGCAGCTCCGTGAAAAGTTGCTGGTCGGCGTCAACGCGTCCGACCAGCCACCGGCTCTCTGCGAAGCGCAGCCCGATATCGCTGTTGAGGAGGTCCAGCAGGCCGATCAGCCGTCCCTTGCGGGCGACCTCCGCGTCGCTGAGCTGGTGGCTGGGGGTCTGCATCAGCCCCCGCGCCTCCTCGCCGAGCTCTCGCGTCAGCTTCTCCAGAGCGTCGGTGGCCAGGGGCGCTTGCCGCGAGGTGGAGGCGCCGCGGAGGGAGGCGAGCCAACCACGGGACAAGCGCTTCACCTCAACGCGCTGGCGGGCGTGGAAGCTGAGCCGGACGGGGTTGGCCTTGAGCAGGTCCACCTCCACCCCCCGTTCAAGCTCGCTGAGCAGGTCGTGGAGCGTCTGGGTCGTTCGATAGTCGTCGGGGGCATCGTGAAATGACGGGGCCATGAGCTGGAGGGCGTCCATGACGAGGCCCGCACGTAGCGCCGAGCGTGCGGGGAGGAGACGGAGCGTAAGGTCCCGTCGCTCATGGGAGCGGACCGCGCTCTCCGCATGCTCGAGCGCCTTCCAGGCCTCGTCCACCTGATCATGCGCCAGGTGAAGCGCGATCAGCCGCCCGTGCCACAGCGCATTGTCCGGCCAACCCCGCAGCGCATCGCGGTAGTCTGTCTGGATCTCGGCCGCGCTCAGGACCTCGGCTCGGGCGCCGTTGTAGGCGCGATAATGGAGGATGTAGGAGTGGAGGTGTGGGGTCAGCTGCTGGTCATACCACCACCACCCATGGGGCAAGGTGGTCCTCCACATGCCGAGGATGTGGTCGTAGCAATCGAAAGCGCCTTGATGATTCCCCGAGCGGCTGACGTCCACCGCCAATTCCACCAGGCCACCCACATGATGCTGGGTTGTCTGTACCGCCTGCTGGAAGTCACCCAGCGCAACATAGAGTCGGTGTGCCTGGAAGATGCGTGACGCGTCCTCCAAATCGGGGTGTCGAGGGCGCGAGACACGGTTGAGGAGCCCGGCTGCGAGCCGCTTCAGCCAGCTATGCGGTAGTGTCCTGGCGGGTACCAGAACATCGGCTGTGCGAAGGAAGGAGGGGGCCTCGACCCGGTCCCCACGCGCCTCCAACAAGCCAAGATCGATCAGCATCTGCGTGGGCTCGACGTCGTCCTGCCCATCCAGTGGCATGTGGAGCAGGAGGTCCTTCTCCACGCCCCCCAGCAGGTCCACCAGCGTCAGGATATTGACGGCCGCCGTGTCCAACGCTTGCTTCAACCCCGCGCCGAGTCGTTGGGGTGTCAGCGGCTCGGCGGTCGGCGGCTCACGGAGCAGGGCGTTACGAGCCTCTGGCCCGTGCAGCGCGTGCCACGCACGCACGAGCGCGAGGGTTCCTGGCGTGTTCAGCGCGGGGGGAATTGGCATGTGCGTCTGGTTGACCCAAAGCTGCAGGCCGTCATGGGACCGGTGCTCGATGACCTCACCGGGCCAATCGTCGAGGCGGGCCTGAGTGATGAGCACGCATCGCGCACCGGAGCGCTCAACGAGCGTCTCGAGAGCGCGCCGAAAGACCAGCCGCTCCTCGGCTTGCAGCGCAGACTCCGGCGCCGCCCATGAGGAAGACGCCAACGCAAGCAGAGACGGTTGGAGCCGCTCACCTTCGTCAATCACGAGCACCCTGTCCCCGCAGCGCGTGGAACATCGCGTGTGGATCGAGCCAGCCACGTTCGGCCTCGCGCCTGAACTTCTCAGGGAGCTTGTGGGCGGTCTGACGCAGGAGCTCGCTCTCGAAACCTCCGAGAAGAAAAGGTGGATCCTGAAGCCGAACGTAGACGGCATCAGGCAGCGCGTTGCGCACTTCCCACGTCTTGCCGCTGCCAGCAGCCCCCACCACCATCCAGAGCTCCCCTGGCTTCAGCGACCGCACCCGCGCTGCGGTGTGCGACGGACTGTCAGGGATCTCCAGGTGGGCGAGCTTGAAGGCGACCATGCGCAGAACTCCAGGCCTCCAGCGGGACGAGGCGACGTCCCAGGGTGCGGGTGAGTCTAGTACCTGCCGGCGTAGATCCCAACACCCCCTGGCGGTTCTTTTCCGCCGTGGCGGCTGGCTGTCGGGCTCGACGTGGTGCTGCCACGGCTTCGCCCCCTTCAGCCCACGCCCCAAAAGCGCCTCCTGCCGGTCTCGGCCGGGCCGCCCCTGAGTTGGACTCGCCTCTGTTGCACCGCGCGACGGTCGCGCTCGTACGATTCGATCTCAGGGCCCGTTCGGCCCTGAGTGAGCCCCCTGTGACGGTTCTTCTCCGCCCACCCTGCGTCGCTTCGACCTCGACGCGGCGCTGTCGCGACTTCGGCCTTGCTCCTTGGCTGGACGAAGAATCCCTCGCCACAGACGACCCACATATTGCTGAACGTGCCCTCAGCGCGTGAGCGAGCCGCCCCTCATCGCCCACGGCCCTGGCCAGGACGTCATCTCGGCGCTCCGGGTTGGTGATCGTCGTGCCGGATCCGCCACCTGGGCGGCCCAGGTGCGTCCTCGGCTGAGGAAGAGGGCTGTCCGGCCTGGCCAGGTGACGTTTTTCGCGCTCCACGAGCCACCTGGGCGGCCTGAGTGACGTTTTTTGCGGCTCGGACGCCATCTGGGCAGCCCGGGTGGCGATCCCTCGACGCCAGGACGTCATCCGGGGGCGCCGGGTCGTGGGTCGGCGAGGTCGGGGTGTCGTTCGGGCTTGCGGGGTGTGCTGGGGCAGGTCGCCGGCAGTGGCGAGGGTGTGCCGCGTGGGGTGGGGGAGGGAATCGGTGGGTACCTCCGCCTCGGAGGGGGTTGACAGTCTTGCAGGGGTCTTTGAAAATCGAATTCTCAAGTTCTACCACAGAGGAGACATCATGAGCAGTCAGTAGGACGAGACCCTTCGCAACGCGGCGCAAGATCTCGTGGGCGCGACGCTTCAGGTGGAGACGATCACGGCAAGCGGCGTCGCCAACGGAGGCGCGGAGACACGGCCGGCAAGGTCAACCCAGGCACATCGCTCGCGCATGGGTTTTTTGCCGGGAGGTCAAGTTTGGATTCACGCGTCATCATGCGTACTTCGAAGGTCGGGTCGAGACGCAAAGGTAGACCTGCTCGCAACCGGCGGAACGCGCAGCGCAGGGTGTCCGGCTGAGGGCGCTGCGCCGTGGGCTCAACCGACCTGATGGGCGTCAAGGGGTGAAGTGGTGTCAACAGAGAAGCAGAACTCGAAGGCCAAGGCCAGGCCGAAGGAGGAGCCGCTCTTCGGGACGGTCATCGGCGGCAGCTATCGGATCACGGGCAAGCTCGGCGAGGGCGGCATGGGGGGGGGTGTACAAGGGGCGCCAGGAGTCGCTGGGTCGTGACGTAGCGATCAAGGTGCTGCTTCAGGAGCTGGTCGAGGACGAGTCGCTGGTGCAGCGCTTCCACCTGGAGGCGCGCGCGGCGAGCCGTCTGTCGCATCCGAACACGATCACGATCTACGACTTTGGACAGCATGAGGACATGCTGTACATCGCGATGGAGTACCTGCACGGGCAGCCGTTGAACACGGTGCTCAAGCAGGGTCCGATGCCCGCGGCGCGGGTGGTGCACATCATGATGCAGGCGCTTCGCTCGCTGAGCGAGGCGCACAAGAAGGGGATTGTGCACCGCGACATCAAGCCAGACAACATCTACCTGACGGAGCTGGGGGGAGTTCAGGACTTCGTGAAGGTGCTGGACTTTGGCGTCGCGAAGCTGAAGTCCTCCGGGGAGAAGACGTTGACGAAGGCGGGCATGATCTTCGGGCCGCCGAAGTACATGTCTCCCGAGCAGGCGCGGAGCCAGGATCTGGACGCGCGCAGCGACGTCTACGCGCTGGGCGTGATGATGTACCAGATGCTGATGGGTCGGGTGCCGTTCGACGCCGACGATCACGTCTCGATCCTGCTCAAGCACGTCACCGAGCCGCCGCCGCCCTTCGACAAGATCCGCCCGGAGCTGCACGTCTCGAAGGAGTTCCAGGACTTCGTGTTCCGGGCGATGGAGAAAGACGTCAAGAATCGCTATCAGTCGGCCGACGAGATGCTGATGGCGCTCGAGAGCCTGGCGATGCAGCTTCAGATCCCCGTCGACAAGGCGGGCCATCGGCAGCCGGTGGTGTCGCAGCCGCCGGGGACGAAGTCTCCGCCGGCCATGGATCGCCCGTCGGGTCCTGCATCGCCGCGGTCTTCGCCGCCGTCGAATGCTGGTGGCGGGGCTCGTGTCCCGGAGTTCGTCGGTGTGTCAGCGTCAGGGCAGGACGCGGAGCCGTTGCCGGTATCAGGCTCTTCGGCGCCAGAGCCCGATGCTGTGCCAGCTTCTCGGCGGCCCCTGGTTCGGAGCGTGGATGAGGAGGATCCGGCTTCGTCTCCGGTTCCGCCTCGGTCGCCTCGGATTCGGACGGTGGAGGAGAGCGCTCTTGCGCCCTCGCCTCAGCGCGGGTCGGGAGCAAGGCCACCGCGCCTGCAGGAGACGGGTTTGGTGGTGGGCGGCATAGAGAAGTCACCGCGTCGGGGGAGCTTGGGTTGTTTTTGGGGCGTGTTGGGGATCATGGGTTTGTTCGTGGTGGGTGTGGTGGTGGTTGGTGTGGTGGGGAAGTGGTGGTTGGCGGATCGTTCGGGGAGTGCGGGGGGGGATCTGGAGGAGGATGCTGCGGGGCGCGAGACACCTGATGATGCGGTCGTCGTTCGAGACAAGGATGCCGATACGGGGGTGAAGAGGAGGCGCTCAAGGCGTGCTTCTGTCTCGCGGGAGGTTATGGTGCAGGTGCCGGCGGGGAAGTTCAGGCGTGGCTCGACGGAAGACTCTGACGAGGTTCCGGTGGGCGAGGTCTATGTGAGTGAGTTCTGGCTCGATCGGACGGAGGTGACAGTGGACGCTTACGCCGCATGCGTGAGCGCAGGGACGTGCAGTGTTCCGGGCACGGGCGGCAGATGCAATTGGGGAGTGTCCAGTCGTGGGAGCCACCCCGTGAACTGCGTGACGTGGAGTCAGTCGGACGTGTACTGCCGTTGTGCTGGCAAGCGTTTGCCGACAGAGGGCGAGTGGGAGAAGGCGACGCGTGGCACGGATGGTCGGACGTATCCATGGGGTGAGGCGTCGCCAACGTGCACGTATGCGGTGATGAACGAGGGCGGTCTGGGTTGTGGAAAGAACGGCACCTGGCCTGTGGGCAGCAAACCTGCTGGCGCGAGTCCGTATGGTGCGCTGGATATGTCAGGCAATGTATGGGAGTGGGTGTCGGATTGGTACAGCTCCAATGCGTATGCTGATGCTGCTTCAATGCGGGACCCACGAGGACCAGTCCCCGGCCCCTACCGCGTCGGGCGCGGCGGCGGCTTCTACAACGTCGCGGGCAAGCTCCGCGCTGCCGTTCGCGGCGACTTCGATCCCGCCAACGCCTACGCCGGCGTGGGGTTCCGCTGTGCCAGGTGATGTTCTGGTGTTCTTGTTTTCTCAGGCTCTGGCTCGTCAACGACCTCATGACTTTCCGAACGGCTTCTCATCTTGGGTTTCGCCATTGGACAGAAAGTGAGGCCATGGCGTGGGTGACGCCGCTCCGGCCTTCCCTGAAGTCCCCTGTCCACCCCGAAGAAGAGCCCCGGAGGGGCGACGCATTTTAGCCCCTGGCGACGGGAGCGGAGCGACCGAGCCTGGGGTCTTCGATCCACGCGATCCACCGGTCGGCGTAGTCCTGGCCGTCGAGGATGGACATCTCGCGGATGCCGGTGGGGGAGGTGACGTTGACCTCGGTGAGGTAGTCGCCGAGGATGTCGATGCCGACGAAGTAGAGGCCCTGCTGCTGGAGGCGAGGCCGGAGGGCGTCGCAGATCTCGAGGTCGCGGGGGGTGAGGTCGGCCTTGACGGCGCTGCCGCCGACGTGAAGATTGCCGCGGAGCTCGCCGGCCGAGGGGACGCGGAGGACGCCGCCGAGGGGCTCGCCGTTGACGAGGATGACGCGCTTGTCGCCGATGCGGGCCTCGGGGACGTAGGTCTGGGCCATGATGTAGCGGGACTCGTGGCGGGTGACGACCTCGAGGATGGTGTTGAGGTTCAGGTCGTCCTGCTGCGCCATGAAGACCTCCTCGCCGCCGTGGCCGACCAGGGGCTTGACGATGCAGCGGCCGCCCTCCTCGCGCATGAAGTCCTTGATGCGGTCCTTGCGGCGCGTGACCATCGTGCGGGGGGTGAGCTCGGGGAAGTGGAGGATGAAGGCCTTCTCGTTGGCGTCGCGCAGGGCGCGGGGGTGGTTGATGACCCAGCAGTCGCCGCGCTCCTCGGCCAGCTCGAGGATGTAGGTGGAGTAGAGGTAGTCGGTGTCAAAGGGCGGATCGCGGCGCATCCACGCCACGTCGAAGTGGGCGAAGGCGAGAAACGCCGTTTCGCCGAGCTCGAAGTGGGGCTCGGCGCCGGTGGGCATGCGGACGGAGACGGGGGTCGCCCAGCAGGAGGCGTTGTTGCCGTCAGCGACGAGGTCGGCGGGGCGGACGTAATAGAGCTCGTGGCCTCGGGCCTGGGCTGCGAGCATCCAGCCGAAGGTGGTGTCGACGTGGATGCCGACCTTCTCGATCGGGTCCATGATGCAGGCGATCTTCATGGGGGCTCCTCGCAGAAGAGGGCCCCGGCGATCACCGGGGCCCTCCTGGTTCAGTCAACGATCACGATGAGGGAACCCGTGGCGTCGCTCAGCGGCGAGTGAGGATGCTGCGACCAGGGTAGATCGCGGTGTCCTCGAGCGCCTCCTCGATGCGGATGAGCTGGTTGTACTTGGCCACGCGGTCCGACCGGGACAGGGAGCCCGTCTTGATCTGTCCGGTGTTCAGGGCCACGGACAGGTCGGCGATGGTGGTGTCGGAGGTCTCGCCGGAGCGGTGGGAGATGACGGTCGTGTAGCCGGCGCGGTGCGCCATGTCGACGGCCTGGACCGTCTCGGTGAGCGTGCCGATCTGGTTGACCTTGACGAGGATGGAGTTGGCGATGCCCTCGTTGATGCCGCGGGACAGGCGCTCGACGTTGGTGACGAAGAGGTCGTCGCCGACGAGCTGGATGCGCTTGCCGAGAGTGTTGGTGAGGCTCTTCCAGCCCGCCCAGTCGTTCTCGTCCATGCCGTCCTCGATGGAGAACAGCGGATACTTCTCCACCCACGACGCATACAGCCCGATCAGCTCGTCCCCGTTCAGCGTCTTGCCCTCGCCGGACAGCTTATAGAGCCCGGACTCCTTGTCGTAGAACTCGGAGGCGGCGCAGTCGAGGGCGAGCATGACGTCGTCGCCAGGGGTGTAGCCGGCCTTCTCGATGGCCTCCATGATGACCTGGAGGGCCTCCTCGTTGCTGCCGAGGTTGGGCGCGAAGCCGCCCTCGTCGCCGACGCTGGTGGCGTGGCCGCGCTTCTTGAGGACGCCCTTGAGGGCGTGGAAGATCTCCGAGCCCATGCGGACGGCGTTGGTGACGCTGTCGGCGCCGACGGGCACGATCATGAACTCCTGGATGTCGACGGAGTTGTCGGCGTGGGAGCCGCCGTTGATGATGTTCATCATCGGGACGGGCAGGGTGCGGGCGAGGATGCCGCCGACGTAGCGGTAGAGCGGCATGCCGAGGTTGGACGCCGCGGCGCGGGCCGTGGCCAGCGAGACGCCGAGGATGGCGTTGGCGCCGAGGGTGGCCTTGTTCGGGGTGCCGTCGAGCTCGATCATGGTCTGATCGATGCCGATCTGGTCGAACGCCTGGAAGCCGACGATCTCCGGTCCGATGGTGTCGATGACGTTGGTGACGGCGTTCTGGACACCCTTGCCGCCGTAGCGCAGGGCGTCGCCGTCGCGGAGCTCGACGGCCTCGTGCTCGCCGGTGGACGCGCCGGAGGGGACAGCGGCCACACCGTAGGTGCCGTCCTCGAGGCCGACCTCGACCTCGATGGTGGGGTTGCCTCGGCTGTCGAGGATCTCGCGGGCGTGGACTTCGACGATGATGGACATGAAAGGACCTCGGGGTCAGGGGTGGAGTGTGTGGACCGTGGAGGCGACGGGGCGGCGTGTGAGGGCCGCTCAGGTTTTGTCGTCGGCCTTCTTCACGAAGGCCCTGGCGCGGTCGACGGCGTAGTGTTTGCCAGAGTCGCGGCTGTTGTTCAACGGGTTTGGCTCCTGGATGGAGCGCGCCAGGCCGACGACGTCGTCTGCGGGTGTGGCCGATGCGTCGTGGGGGGCGGGGTTGCGGGTGACGGCGGGCCAGCGGGTGCCGGACTGCTCGGCGGCCTTCTCGACGAGGGCGTCGCGCACGACATCAAGGACACGGCGGAGCTGTTCGAGCTCGTGGCTGTCGGGGTCGTTGGGCGGGGCATGGGGCTCGGGGTCGGGGCGCTGCGCGGCGGTGTCGGGAGCGGCTGCGGCGGGCGCAGGCTCGGGGGTCGGGGTCGTCGTCGTGGTCGGGTCCGGGCGCTTGACGGCCTGGAGGTTCTGGCGGCTGCCGAAGGAGATGAACTGCCAGGGTTCGGCGGCGTCGGTGGCGGGCTGGAGCTCGGTGGTGGCGGGCTGGAGCTCGGTGGTGGCCAGGAGGGCGGGCTCGGGCTCGGGCTCGGGCTCGGCGTTGGCGATGGCGTCGAGGATGGCGCTGGCCGCGGGGATGGGCTGGGGCTCGGGGATCGGTACGGGCGCGGGCTCGGGCCTGGTCGGCCGCAGATCGGGAGGGGCGACGGCCTTGACGTCGGGCTGGCTGTCGTAGCCGAAGAGCTGGCCGGGGGCGGTGCTGCGCCGGGGGAGCGGCGGCAGGAAGGCGTCGAGCTGTTCGGCGATGCTGGGCGGCTGGGGCCGGCTGTGCAGCGCGGCGGTGGACTGGATGATGTCCTTGAGGGCCGAGACGAGGCTGTCCTCGGAGGTGCGGGCGGTGGGCCTGGGGCGCAGGAATCGTTCGCGCTCGACGGTGACGGCGGCGGCGATCTCGGCGGCGACGGCCAGGGAGACGTCGTCGTCGAAGCCTTCCCGGGCGTCCTGCTCAGGCGGCAGGAGGAGGTCTTCGAGGTCTGGCGCGCCGGCGGCGCCGGGGGCGGTGTCGAGGACGGGGGTGCCGGAGACGTCGAGGAAGTCCTCCGGGAGCTCCGCGAGCGTCGCGTCCCAGGAGTTGTCGACGTCGTCGCCGTCGAGGTCGACGGAGGCGGTCGAGGGGACGGGGCGGTCAGGCTCGTCGAGGCGGGGAAGGAGGCCGGAGATGAGGGGCGCGTCGTCGGGAGCGGCGGTGCGCGCGGCCATCGGGGGCTGGTGCGCGTGGGCGAGCGTGGGCGGCGCGGCCTCGGGGGCGTGGGCGAGCTCCTCGGCGATGCGGTCGACCTGGTCCCGGCGAGCGATGACGTTGAAGCCGATGTTGCGCATCCGGCCGTCAGGGCCGCGCCGGTACAGGGCGAGCTGCTCGGTGCGGGGGTCGACGGCCAGCAGGAGCTGGTGGGCCAGGTTGAAGAAGGTGAGGTGGACGACGAGGGCGTCGGTGCCGATGCGCGCGTCGCCGCCGGGCACGCCGTGAACCCAGCCGAGGATGGCGGTGTCCGGCGAGGTGTGCTGGAGGTGGTCTCGGACGATCGGGTAGCGGTGCTGGAGGGTGGTGAGCCAGTCGTCGGTGGAGCCGACGTACATGGCCTCCATGAAGCCCTGGAGCTCGACGTAGGGTCCGGCGGGACCCTCAAAGAGGCCGCCGGTCAGCAGCATGGCCGAGGGCTCGGCGCGGTAGCGGGCGTGGAAGATGATCTCGTCGAGGACGTCGAGGAAGACGTAGACGGTGGGGCCGTTCGGGTCGTGCTGCCCGAACCGTCGGATGCGGATGCGCCTGGAGGGCAGAAGGGGAGGTTTCTGCAGGGCACGCATGGAGGGGGTCATCCGATGGGCGAGTGTTGGGGCGTGGGTGCGGGTCGTCGGGTGGGTTGAGGGAGGCTCAGCCGCCTTCGGGGACCGGGGCCTTGGGCTTTTCGGCGTTCTCGAGGTTGGTGTGGGGGTGGACGGCGCGGTAGGCCATGTCGGAGAGCTTGGTCTGGGGGACGATCTGGTTGTTCTTGGCCTTGAGGTTGACGTCCCAGGTGACCGTCTGGGCCTTCTTGGCGTCGGCGTTGGCGTCGAGGTTGTACTCGTAGTGGATGCGGTACTTGCCCTCGTCGAGGCGCTCGGGCTTCCAGCGGCAGCGCCTGTCCTCCTTGCAGGCCTCGAATTTTTCGGGGTCGTCGACGGAGGCGGTGAGGAGCCACTCGAGGGCGGTGACGAGCTCACGGTCCTGGAGGATGGTGGCCAGGGCGTTGCACTGGTCCTTGTACTGGGGGTTGGAGCAGGCCTTGCGGGAGGCTCCGGTCCAGCGCGAGGCGGGGTTGCTGGCGTCGGGGTTGTAGGTGGTGGGCAGGATCTTGACGGGCGAGGTCTGCTCGAAGTCGCGGCCGATCTGCATGATGTTGGCGGCCTGCAGGTTCTTGCCGCGGAGGGCCTTTTCGCCGAGGTCGAACTCGAACTCGGCGTAGGTGATCTCGCCGTCGTCGACCCACTGGAAGAAGGCGGTGTAGATGTCGTCGTACTCGTGCACGACGGTCCAGCCGAGGATATGGTCGGTGTCGCGCTTGGAAGGCAGCTCGGCGAAGTGGATGAGCATGATGCCGCCGAGGTTGATGCCGCCGGGGAAGGTGTGGTTGATGATCGAGCTGATGACCTGCTGCTCGACCTTGTTGTACTCGCGGGCCTCCGCGCTGCCGGGTGACAGCGTGGCGAGCGCCATGGCGTCCTTTGGCATGACGACCTGCTTCTTGACGTCGACGAGCCAGGTGGGGCCGGTGTAGACGAGCTCGTCCTTGTACCGATAGGAGACGAAGTAATACGAGTCCTTGAGGTACTTGGCGGTCCAGCCGATCTTCTCGTGGCCCGTGAGGTTGAAGGTCTCCTCAAAAAAACCCTTACGACTCAGGTCGTTGATGGAGATCGTGGATTCGTCGTCCTTGCGCCGGGGGTTGTCCTTGTCCGGGGGCGCGGGGACCTCGAGCTTGCGGACGAGCCGGATGGCGTCCTTCTCCTTGTCCTCCCACTTGCCCTTCTTGCGGTTCTCCGCGGCCTGCTCAGCCTGCTGTCCCTTCTGCCAGACGATCTCGACCTGGGGCTTGTCCGTGATGATGATGACCGCCACCATGGCCAGGACGAGGATCAAGGTGACGGCAAAGCTCAGCACCACATAGAGTATTTGTCGTTTGGACATGATCGACGTCCTCGCCGCGGGTTGGCGTGGGAGGGTGAAGGTCAGCGCGGTCCGTGAGGGCGGGCGCCCATCGAGCAGACGTGTCCGGACCCACGGAGAAGCTGACCGCGTCGCGACTTTACGACGGGTCGGGCACGGGTGTCAAAGGGCGGGAAGGGCCGGGGCGCGGGTGGCAGGTTCGATCAGCGTCGATGGCTGGTGACTTTCCCGCAGCGATGGTGGAGCATGGTGGGCTGGTCCGCAGCTCAGGGCTGAGCTGCTCAAGAAAAACGGAGAGGAGATGTGTCTTGGCGGGC
>Ga0100377_1000219_pt1 | contig 46757 bp, 42 predicted proteins | sample CryGeymeta201501_FD_83664 | JGI IMG/M metagenome (GOLD analysis project Ga0100377, IMG submission 83664) | Groundwater microbial communities from Crystal Geyser aquifers in Utah, USA - Crystal Geyser metaG 2015-01 | ecosystem: Environmental > Aquatic > Deep subsurface > Groundwater | place: USA... | reverse complement strand
TATCCCTATCCCTAAAAGATTAATATCTATACTTGTTTGTTTTTTATAATGGTGCTGTTCGCTATTATTAATACTATCGTTTTGCGATAGCCCAATTAACGGCATAACAAACAGCAACAATAACATGTAGATTAGTTTTTTCATTAAAAAAGAGAAGGTTATTTTTGTTTTAATTGCTTCATTTCCGCTTCCAACTGCACCATCCGTTTATTCATGCTGATAATATAAAGCGTCAATTCTTCTACTTTCTCTACTAATATCTTGTTTATTTCTCCCAAATCAACGCCATTTTTTTCTACATCTTGGGCTGTTGGCACATTAGGCAAATGTTTTTTGGTGGTAATGTAGGTTTCTAAATCGACTAAGGGCATTAGTTGATAGTTGGTTTCAAACACATAATCTGCCCATGTGTTGTTGACTAACACTCTTCTTGCTCTAATAATTCCTTCTACAGATAATCTAGCACCAGAAACAGCAGTTGTTCCAATACCTACATTTCCTGTTGGTGGCAATGTATTGGCAGTTTGTGAAAAAGAAAATTGTGAACAACCAATAAAGCAACACATTAGAATTGCTTGTAGCCCTTTATTGCTGTGTGTGTGTGTGTGATTTTAGCTTTCATAGTTTAGAGATTTAGAAAGTGAGAAAAACCAAATCTATAAAATTAAAAGAAGCAAAACAAATTTATTTTGTTTTTAAGGGCAAAGAAATAATTGCTAGCCCTAAAAATGTTACAGCACCATTTACTATCAAAATTTCAAAGCCAAATTGATAGCCATTCAATAATTGCTCCGAATAAATATTAAACAAATAACAAATTATTGGTGATAAGATACAAATGATTGGCACCCAATTATCTCGCACTTTTCTTTTGGTTAACATTCCAAACGAATACAAACCTAATAATGGTCCGTATGTATAACCAGCCCATGTAAACAAGTTGTTAATTACCGCATCATTGTTAATTAGTTTAAAAATCAGAATTACGGAAAGTAATAAAAAGGCAAAACCAACATGAACTGCGTATCTTATTTTAGTTTTTTCTGCTTCAGTTTTATGTTGCCTCTCTTTTAAACCCAAAAAATCGATACAAAAAACACTAGTCAAAGCAGTTAAAGCACCGTCGGCACTTGGATATGCGGCAGATATTAATCCGATAATAAAAAAAATGGCTGATAAGGATCCAAGGTAGTTTAAGGCAATGGTTGGAAATACATTGTCTGAAATAATTTTTCCATTTTCGTTAGTCATTAATGGAATACCTGCTTCGTTTACATAAATATAAAGTAAGGCACCTAAAATTAAAAACAGCAAATTAACGAACAACAATACAAAACTAAATGTGAGTACATTTTTTTTGGCTTCGCCTACATTTTTACAACTAATATTTTTTTGCATCATTTCCTGGTCTAGTCCTGTCATTGCAATGGCAATAAACATTCCCCCAAAAAATTGTTTTGGAAAAAAGGTTTTCAATCTCCAATCAGAAAAAACAACTTGAGAATACTCACTGTTTGAAATCTTATCCAACAAGTCACCAACATTTAAATTCAATTGATTCATGATAAATACTACTGACAAAATCACTGAAAGTAGCATAAATGTTGTTTGCAAGGTATCTGTATAAACAATGGTTTTTACTCCTCCTTGGTAAGTATAAAGCAAAATCAATGCAATAAATACAGCAACTGTTACAAAAAAAGGAACGCCTAACTCATCAAAAACAAATGTTTGCAATACATTTACAACTATATACAATCGAAATGCTGCACCAATGGTACGAGAAAAAATAAAAAATAAAGCACCTATTTTGTAGGAATAATTTCCAAAACGCTGCTGCAAATAGGTATAAATGGAAGTAAGATTTAAGCGGTAATAGAGAGGAAGCAGCACCAACGCAATTACAAAATAACCTAATAAATAACCCATCACCACTTGAAAATAACCAAATTGGGCAATACCAACTGTTCCTGGAACAGAAATAAAAGTAACGCCCGATAAAGATGCCCCAATCATACCATAAGCCACTAAATACCATTTGGAAGATCGATTGCCAACAAAAAAACTTTCATTATTTGCACCTCTAGAGGTGTACCATGTAACAGCAAATAATAGTATTGAATAAGAAATTACGCAAATTAGAATTAAGTTGGAGGACATAGTTGAAGTTGAAAATTAATAATTTTAAACAAAAATGAATAAAATACTTTATTTTCAGTTGGAACATATTAATTTTGATTCACATTAAATTGTTCACATTGTACCATGATGCATCATAATATTTCTTCCTCCTCCTTTAACAATGCAGTAGAAAAACTAGCCTCATTGCCTGGCATTGGTAACAAAACAGCTTTACGGCTAGTTCTCCAATTATTAAATAGAGACCAACAAGAAATTGAAAGTTTTGGTAATGCATTTGTTAATTTAAGTGAACAAATACAATATTGTACTACTTGTTATAACATTTCCGATAGTCCAACTTGCTCCTTATGTGCCAATCCTTCTCGAAGTAATGATGTAATTTGTGTAGTAGAAAATATTTTGGATGTAATTGCCATAGAAAATACCAACCAGTTTTTGGGTAAATACCATGTATTGGGAGGCATTATTTCGCCCATGGAGGGAATCGGACCAAAAGACATAAAAATTGCTGAACTTTTAGAAAGAATAGCTTTAGAAAATCCAAAAGAAATTATTATGGCGTTGAGTACCACTATGGAAGGAGATGCAACTAACTTTTACATTTATAAAAAATTAGCCCATTTAGCTATTACAGTCACCACAATTGCAAGAGGTGTTGGAATTGGAGATGAAATAGAATATACAGATGAATTAACGCTAGGAAGGTCATTGCTGAATAGAATTCCTTTTGAAAATACGTTGTCTCTAAAATAATGAAATTATCTATCATCATTGTTAATTATAATGTAAGGCATTTCTTAGCACAATGTTTAAATTCTGTAGTTAAAGCCACAGCCAATATTTCTGCCGAAGTTTTTGTGGTTGATAATAACTCTCTTGATGATTCTGTAAAAATGGTGAGGGAAAATTTTCCAAACGTCAATGTTATTCACAACACCAAAAATGTAGGTTTTTCGAAAGCAAATAACCAAGCCATAGAACTAGCGAAAGGAGAATATATTTTATTGTTAAACCCTGATACTGTTGTTGAAGAAGATACTTTTGAAAAATGTATCCAATTTATGGATGCACATCCAGAGGGTGGTGGCTTAGGAGTAAAAATGATTGATGGAAATGGTAATTTTTTACCCGAATCGAAAAGAGGTTTACCAACTCCTTCAGTATCTTTTTACAAAATTTTTGGGTTATCTAAACTTTTTAAAAAATCAAAAATATTTTCGAAATATCATTTAGGTTATTTAAACGAAGACGAAATCAACGAAGTAGAAGTTCTTTCTGGTGCTTTTATGTGGATGAGAAAATCTGTTTTAGATAAAGTTGGTTATTTAGATGAAGCTTTTTTTATGTATGGAGAAGATATTGATTTATCCTACAGAATACTTTTAGGAGGTTATAAAAACTACTATTTTCCAGAGGCTAAAATAATACACTATAAAGGAGAAAGTACTAAAAAAGGAAATATCAATTATGTATTTATTTTTTACAATGCCATGATTATTTTTTCTAAAAAACATTTTGCAAAAAAAGCGAAAGCATTTTCTTTCTTTATTAGTATTGCCATCTATTTGCGGGCTTTTTTAGCCATCTTATTTAGATTTATTGCAAAACTAAAATTGTTAATTACTGATGCCCTTTTAATAACAATAACCTTAAGTATTTTAAATTATCTAAAACCATTTTTTGGTTTTCCCAACCAAATTGCTTTTGCTAATAATTATGAGGTTTTAAATGTGGTGGCTGTTTTTGGCTCTTTTCTTATTGGTTTATTAATTAGTGGTGGCTATTCGAAAGAAGTAAGTATAAAAAAAACCCTACTTGGTTTATTGATTGGTTCTGTCACTTTCTTTCTATTAAATTTTGCTTTCCCTGAACCAGCTTCTTTCTCCAACAAATATTTAATCAGCATTATTGGTGTTATTATAGTGATAATACCAGTAAATCGGCTTTTACTCGATTTTTTTGACTATATTAAACTTCGAAAAGAACAAATTAAAACTACCATAATTGTTGGAAACGACGATTTTGTAAATAAAATAAAAGAGGATATTAAGAAAAAACAATCCTCGGTAAAAATATTATCTTTAAAATCAAATAATGTAGTAATTGGAGAAGACGCAAAAAAATTCATCGGAAAATTAAATCAACTGCCCGACATCATAGACATTTACACCATTAATGAAGTGATCTTTTCTTCTAATGATGTTAGGTATAAAGATATTATTAATGAAATGAATTTGAGCCTCAATAAATATGTAGATTATAAAATATCATTAGATTCGAATTTAATAATTGGAAGTCAAAAAATAGAAAAATACACCTAATTATGAAAAAATATATACTATTCTCATTCGTTCTCTTTTCATTCACCTCAAGTTTTAGTCAAAATGCAAAAATTAGTTTAGGACCTGAAGTTGGAATGAATATTATACCTATCGAAAATACTGCAATAGGATATAATTTTCAATTGGGTTATCATGTTGGATTGCACTTAAAATATAAGTTCTCCGAATCTTTTAAATTAAGTACAGGTGTATTTTTATCTCAAAAAAAGAGAAAATATGATGAAACTAATATTAGCTCTATTTTTGATATCTATGGAGATTTAATACTAATGAGTGGTATTGACACCTCTGGGTTGGATTCTACCATTAAGGCTTTTGGAGTTAATACGGATGTGATTGAAACCACCAATGGAATGACCTCTGAACTTTTTATTGAAATTCCTGTTTTAGCCAACTATCGTTACAAAAACTTTAATATGTATGCAGGTCCATATTTAGGTGTTTTATTAACTGCAAATAAAAAAGAAGAGGTAAGGACTCAAATTCCTCTAATGAACGTAATTGATTTTTCACAATTCGATTCAACTGGTTTGAGCAGCCTTTTCTTGCCATCAGCTGATGAAACCACTACCTCTTCCAAATCAAATAAAGACAACCTTAGGTTACTTGATTTTGGTTTTAATGTGGGCATCGGTTATGAAATGAATAACCTTCATTTTAATTTGATGTATTCGCATGGTTTGTTAGATTATCGGGAAGATAATAATGGTGAAAGCAAAGAAAATTTAAAACTAATTCGAATTTCCATGGTTTATTTGTTCGATTTAGAGAAAAAAGTAGCTGAAAATAAAGCCCGTTTCGAATAAATTTTTCTGCTAAAAAAGAACTGATTTTTATCATAAAAATTAATTCGATTTCTATTATCATCCCTATCGATTAAGTTTTAAATTTGCACTTTATTTTTAACATATTTAATTCTAAATATCATGTCAAAAGCTCATAATTTTAATCCTGGACCAAGCATTTTACCTGAAGAGGTATTAAAAAAAGCGTCTGAAGCAATTCTTAATTTTAACAATCTTAATCTTTCTATTCTAGAAATCTCTCATCGAAGCAAGGATTTTATTGCTGTGATGGATAAGGCACAAGCGTTGGTTAAAGAATTATTGAATGTTCCAGATGGTTATTCGGTGTTATTTTTACAAGGTGGTGCAAGCACTGGTTTTTTAACCGTTGTAATGAACTATATGAAAGAAAACGGTCATGGAGCTTATTTGAATACTGGAGCTTGGAGCAAAAAAGCCATTAAGGAAGCTAAAAACTACGGAAAAGTTACTATTGTTGCTTCCTCTGAAGACAAAAATTTTACCTACATTCCTAAAGGATATAACATTCCTAGTGATGCCGATTATTTTCACATCACAACTAACAATACCATTTTTGGAACACAACTAAAAGACCTTCCAAAAAGAGGAAATGTTCCCTTAATTGCTGATATGTCGTCCGATTTTTTAAGCAGAAAAGTAAATGTAGCCGATTATGACCTGATTTATGCTGGAGCTCAAAAAAACATGGGACCAGCAGGAACAACCGTTTACATCGTAAAAAATGAATTGTTAGGCAAAACTGGACGAACAATTCCTTCCATGTTAGATTTAAAAATTCATATTGATAAAGAATCGATGTACAATACACCTCCTGTTTATGCAATTTATGTTTCTATGTTAACCCTACAATGGTTAAAAGACAATGGCGGTGTTGCTTGGATAGAAAAAATTAATCAACAAAAAGCAGATTTATTGTACAACGAAATAGATGCCAATCCATTGTTTAAAGGAACTACCGTTAAAGAAGACCGAAGTAATATGAATGCTACTTTTGTGTTGACGAACGATGCTTTAAAAGAAGATTTTGACAAAATGTGGGCAGCAGCAAATATTGTTGGAATAAAAGGACATCGAGACGTGGGTGGTTACAGAGCTTCTTTATATAATGCGTTGCCTTTATCAAGTGTTCAAGTTTTAGTAGATGTAATGAAAGCGTTTGTAAAAAAACATAATTAAAAAAATTCAATGTTTGATGTTTAAAGTTAATCAACATCGAACCTCAAACTTCAAACCTCAAACCTTAAACAATGAAAATATTAGCCAACGATGGAATTGCTCCTATCGGAAAAACAAACCTAGAAAAAGCTGGTTTTACAGTGGTTACAGCAACTGTTCCTCAAGACCAATTAATACAAGCCATTAACGACAATAATTATGTTGCTCTTTTAGTAAGAAGTGCTACAAAAGTTCGTAAAGACTTAATAGACGCTTGTCCTAACCTAAAATTAATTGGTCGTGGTGGCGTTGGCATGGATAACATTGATGTTGCGTATGCAAAAGAAAAAGGATTGCATGTTATCAACACTCCGGCATCCTCCTCACAATCGGTTGCAGAATTGGTAATGGCTCATTTATTTGGTGCAGTACGTTTTTTATACGATGCCAACCGTCAAATGCCTGTTAAAGGTTTAACCGATTTTGGCGGTTTAAAGAAAAAATACGGCAAAGGAATCGAGTTAAGAGGAAAAACTATTGGTATTATTGGTTTTGGAAGAATTGGTCAAGCTGTTGCAAAATACGCATTAGGTTGCGGAATGAATGTTGTTGCTTTCGACCCTTTTATTGATAAATCAACAATCGTTGTTGAAGTAGCCAATCAAAAAGTAACTATTGAAATTAAAACTAGTTCATTAGACGAGTTATTATCAACATCTGATTTTATTTCTTTGCATGTACCTGCTCCAAAAGATGGCGGAGCTGTTTTAGGAACAAACGAATTTGCTAAAATGAAAAACAGAGTAATCATCGTAAATGCAGCTAGAGGTGGTGTGGTTGACGAAACTGTTTTAATTGAAAATCTAAATTCAGGAAAAGTTGCTCATGCGGCTTTAGATGTTTTTACCAACGAGCCCACTCCTCGTCAAGATTTATTAACTCATCCAAAAATTTCGTTAACTCCTCATATTGGTGCTGCAACCGAAGAAGCTCAAGATAGAATTGGTGAAGAATTAGCTGAACAAATTATAAAATTATTAAATTAAAAAATTAGTTGATTGATTTAATTAGTAGAAATAACTCCAAATCAAAAATCGTAAATCATAAATCATAAATTATGTCAATATTTATTCCATTCAAAGCTTTTCGTCCCACTCAGGAAAAAGTAATTGAAATTGCTAGTCGCCCTTATGATGTTCTAGACGAAAAAGAAGCTCGTGAAGCATGTAAAAACAATCCTAACAGTTATTATCATGTAATAAAACCAGAAATTGATTTCGCTGGTGATTTTAACCATTATGCTCCCGAAGTATATAAAAAAGGAAAAGAAAATTTTGATAAATTGGTTCAAAAAGGATTGATGGTTCAAGATAATACCCCAAATTATTACGTGTACCAATTGATTATGAATGGTCATAAACAAACCGGTTTAGTAGGTTGTTGTGCCATCGACGATTATTTTAATAATGTGATTAAAAAACACGAATTAACTCGTCCTGATAAAGAAGAAGACCGAAAAAATCACGTACGTTACAGCAAGTTAAATTATGAACCAGTATTTTTTGCTTATCCACATGTAAATACCATTGATGAACTGGTTGCTGGAATTCAAAAAAATGCTCCAGTTTACGACATTACAACCGATGATGGCATACAACATACGTTATGGGTGGTAAACGATGCGGAAAAGGTTGCGACCATTAAAAAATTATTCGACCAACAAGTTCCTAGTATTTATGTTGCCGACGGACACCACAGAACTGCTGCTGGTGCGTTAGTTGGAAAAGAATTTAGAGATGCTGCAAAAGGAAATCCAAACGATGGCAAAGGCTATAATTACTTTATGGCGGTACTTTTTCCTGACAATCAATTAAAAATTATTGATTACAACCGTGTGGTAAAAGATTTGAATGGATTAGGCGAAGCTACTTTCTTAGCTAAAATTGCACAAAGTTTTGATGTTGAAGAAAAATCAAACACATACAAACCTGATACTTTGCACCACATTGGAATGTATTTAAACAAAAAATGGTACAAATTGGTAGCAAAACAAGGAACATACAACGATAATGACCCTGTTGGTGTATTGGATGTTACTATTCTTTCGAAACAAGTGTTAGAGCCTTTATTAAATATTGTTGATTTAAGAACCGACAAAAGAATTGATTTTGTTGGTGGAATTAGAGGATTAGGCGAATTAGAAAAACGTGTTGATAGTGGTGAAATGAAAGTTGCTTTTGCAATGAATCCTGTAAGCATGCAACAATTAATGAATATTTCTGATAACGACTTAATTATGCCCCCGAAAGTTACTTGGTTTGAGCCAAAATTAAGAAGTGGAATGTTCGTTTATGAGCTTTAAGAAGATGGCTGTTAGCGTTTGCTTCCCCTCTTGAGAGGGGTAGGGGAGTGTTTTTTGGAAGACAGAATACCCGAAGTCGGAAGACGAAAAACCTCAAATCTCAAACTTTGAACAAGATAATGAGCATTACCAATAACATTAAAGAAATACTCTCAAAGATTCCAGAAACCGTAACATTAGTTGCGGTTTCTAAAACCAAACCCAACGAAGCTATTTTAGCAGCGTACCATGCAGGACAACGAATTTTTGGTGAAAATAAAGTTCAAGAATTGGTAGCTAAATACGAAAGTCTGCCAAAGGATATTGAGTGGCACATGATTGGGCATTTACAAAGCAACAAAGTAAAGTACATTGCTCCTTTTGTACATCTAATTCATGGAATTGATAGTTTAAAATTACTGGTAGAAGTAAACAAACAAGCCTTATTAAATCACAGAATTATCAATGTATTGCTCCAAGTTTTTATTGCCCAAGAAGAAACCAAGTTTGGGTTTTCAGAAGAAGAAATAATTGATGTATTAAATTCCGAAAAATTTAAACAACTTACTAATATTGAAGTGGTTGGTTTAATGGGAATGGCTACCAACACCGACAACGAGCAACAAATCAGAAATGAATTCAAATCACTTAGATTACTTTTTGAGCAGCTCAAAATTTCCAATTTCAAATTTCCAATCTCAAATTTCCAATCTCAAATTTTAAGCATGGGCATGAGCTGCGATTACAAAATTGCTATAGAAGAAGGTGCTACCATGATACGAGTTGGAAGTTCCATTTTTGGAGGAAGATAAATGTAATTCGATCATATCTACAATAGTAGAAATTTAAAAGCCTTTCAAGATGCCAAAAAATGAGTTATTTACTATTATTATTTTACTTTGTTGTTAATAACCTAACATTAGTACCACTAAAAAAGATTTTTGTTAGTTCTTTTTCTTAATGGATTTTTCTAGTTGTTTCAGCGTTTCGAGATACGATTTTTCTACTTCACTAAGGGTTTTGTTGTGGTATTTATTAAATTCTATTTTGGCTTTTTCTTCGGCTTGCAGATGGTTTATTTTTCCTGAATTTTGCAAAATTTCTCTTCCTGAAGAAGACAATATTAAATCGAGTTGTTTAATGAAACCTTGCATTTTCATCGGTTTTTTTCTATGGCATTGATTTCAGCTAAATCGAAATAAGCAGATACCAAATTATTAAGCACTTTTAGTTCTTCTAATTGCAAATAATTTTTTGCAATCAGTACTTCGGTTTGTGTAGGTTTTGTACCTTTAAATAAAATGGGTTAATCCGGCAAAAGGTTTATCAGAATCTACCCTAAAATAAACCACTTCGGCTGCGGTGTTTCCGTGTGCTGCAAAGTGTAATTTGTTTTGTACTATCTTAAAAAACTGTATGCTTTCATCTGATTTCGGATTGTAATCTATTGCGGTAGCATACAAATCGAGTACTTGGCGATACATTACTTTTTCGCTGCTTCTGATATCACGAATACGATCTAACAGTTCTTTCCAGTAATTACCTCCCCCTATTTCTTTCAGGCGTTCATCGTTCATTGTAAAACCTTTTATTAGATATTCCTTTAAACGCTGTGTTGCCCAAATACGAAACTGTGTGCCCTGCGGAGATTTTACACGCTAACCAACTGAAATGATTACATCTAGGTTATAAAACAACACCTCTCTACTTACTTCTCTGTTTCCTTCTTTTTGAACTATAAGGGATTTCCTTACAGTTGCATTTTCTTCCAATTCTTGTTCATTAACAATGTTTTTAATGTGTTCGTTGATGGTCACTACATTTTTATTAAACAATTCTGCCATTTGTTTTTGTGTGAGCCAAACGGTTTCATTCTCAAATTGAACTTCTATTTGAATTTTATTGTCTTTGCCTTGGTAGATTACTACTTCGCTCATGCTTCTTTTATTTATTTTATTGCACAAAGTTTAAATTTTTCTCAAAAAGCATTGCAATTGTTGAAATAGCTTAACTGAATTTATTTTAAAAATAATTCTAAATATAGAAATCTTATTTCGTTATTTTTATACAATGAAAATAAAATATTTTTTATTGTTTTTTCTATTTTTAAACGACATCAATGCTCAAGATTCCTTATCGGAAGAGAATTATGCAGTTGAACCCGATAGAATAGCCAAAGAAGCAGTAAGTAAAATTGTTCAATACACAGGGTTAACACCCAACTTTATTGTAGTTGCTGATAACAACGTGAGTACAGCTATAGCTTATTTAAAAAACAACAATCGCATTATTGCTTATAATCCTAAATTTATAGAAAAACTAAATGATAAAACATCCACCAACTGGGCGGCTGTTAGTGTTTTGGCACACGAAATTGGTCACCATTTATCAGGACATACGTTACCAAAAAACTCTTCACCAGGAAATGAATTGATTGCTGATAAATTTTCAGGTTTTATCTTATTTCAAATGGGAGCAACATTAAAAGATGCTAAAACAGCTTTAAGTACCATTGGACATGAAATGGATACCACCAAACACCCTCCAAAACTAGCTCGTTTAGCAGCTATTGAAGAAGGTTGGGTTGAAGCCCAAAATTTAAGAAATGTGAATGCTTATACCCCATCAGAAAACACACCTAAAGAATGTTTGACACAGTTTGAGTATCAATGTTATTTTTATGGTGATGATAATGTTTATTTAATTGATGAAAAAGACAATGTGATTTGGTATGACAATTATGGAAAACCCATCATTATTGGTGTTAAAGAAAAATCAACTAATCCAAAATACGAGTGGATTTACAACTATCTGGACAATTATTATGGGGTAGATGCCAAAGGCAATATGTGGAAAGAAACAACTTATGGATCATTTTTTAAAGTCGGTGAGATAAAATTGTTAAACAAAGATAAAAACGAATAACAAGTGCAAAGTACCAACTCTGTATTTTTAGTCCAACCCTACTCCTTTTCTTTTAATAATGAAACTGCTGCATCCAATACATTTCAGCAAAAAATAGAAAATTTGTTGGAAGAAGAAATTAATAACAAAGCCCTTGTAGAATTTAAAAACCTTACCTCAACACTAATTGAAAATGGCATAAAAGTTCATGTCTTTAAAGATACTGCAACTCCTAAAAAACCAGATGCTATTTTTCCAAATAACTGGATTTCGGTTTCCGATGGTACGATAATTATTTACCCGATGTGCAACATCAATCGAAGAATAGAGAAACGAATTGCAATTATCCACTTTATTAAAGAAAACTATCTTATTAAAGAAGTTATTGATTTATCCGTTTTCGAGAAAGAAAATAAATTTTTAGAAGGTACTGGGAGCATTGTCTTTGACCATGAAAACAAAAAAGCTTATGCCAGTTTATCTCCTCGCACCAACAAAGAATTATTTACTGAACTTGCTCAACAATTAAATTACCAACCTATTTCTTTCAAATCTTACGATAAAAATGGTGCTTTAATTTACCATACCAATGTGATGATGAATATTGGAGATGGTTTTGCTGTAATATGTTTAAATAGCATTACCAATATTGAAGAAAAAACTAGGGTGATAAATGAGCTACAAGATTCCAATCATGAAATTATTGATATCAGCTTAGCACAAGTGAATCATTTTGCTGGAAATATGCTAACATTACAATCTCCAAAAGGAAAAATAGTAGTGCTTTCACAAAACGCATACAACAGTTTAACTCAAGCCCAAATTAGAAAATTAGAAAACTACTGCACACTTATTCCTATTGATGTAAACACCATCGAAACCATAGGTGGTGGCAGTGTTAGGTGTATGGTTGCCGAACTATTTACTAAAAAAATTATCAACTAAAAAAAACTTTCAATAATTGAGAGGTATTTTAGATATAACTTTTTCGCTACTAGCCGAGTAATGTGGCTAAAGCCAATAAGATGAATTGGTTACGATTTATTCCCCCGACCTTAAGGTCGGGGCTATTAAAAGCAAACTACTAAAGGGCTTTAGCCACATCATATTATTTTACTCAGTTAGCAGGAATAACTTTTAATTATTCCCTAAAATTAAAGGCATTCCATCTTTACCACCAATAACAATAACTTTAGAGTTGGGAGATTCAGAAAGCTTCAAAGTAGCTTCAATTCCTTTTTCTTGTAAAATATTTGGAGTTAACGAAGCACTTAAAATTCTATTTGCTGCAGCTTTACCTTCGGCTTCAATTCTTACTTTTTCAGCTTCTTTGTGTGCTTTTTGTAATTTAAATTCATATTCTAATGATTCTTGCTCTTGCTTTAACTTACTTTCAATTGCAGTTTTTATGGTAGGAGGCAACGTAATGTCTCTTACTAAAATTTCATTCAATTGCACAAATTGTTTGTCTAAAATTACTTTTGTTTCTTCTTGAATTTCTAACTGAATGGCATCTCTTTTTGTAGAGTATATTTCTTCTGGAGTATATCTTCCAATAACACTTCTTGTTGCCGAACGAAGTGCTGGTTTAACAACTTGATCAATATATCCTAATCCTTTTTCTTGATGTAAAGAAGCTAATTTACTGTAAAGTGGTTGAAACCAAGCCGAAATATCTAAAGAAATTTCTAGTCCATTAGAAGACAACACCGCCATTTTCTCTACTACTTGTTGTTGTCTTACTTCATAAATAATCATTTTATTCCAGGGGGCAATAAAATGAAATCCTTCATTATAAGTTCGTTCTGTATTGATACCATCGCTGAATGTTTCAAATAAAACTCCTCCTTCCCCACCATCAATAGTAATAGAACTTTTAACAATAAATACGATAGCAGCAATAACTACTAATGCTCCTATAACTATTTTTAAAATATTTTTTGGAAATACTGGCATTTCCATTTGTTGATAATCTACCATCGTATTTAATTTTTAATGAATGGCTAAATTATTAAATTTAAATGGATTAAAATAATCTTTTAGAAATTGAGACTTAGTCATTAGAAATTAGTCCACATTTCCACTTTCCAACTCATTTCTCTGTCATATTATCACAAGATTATTCCATCCTACTGCCATTATTACCATAATCTCACCTAAAATCCAAATGGATTACTATTTGATGCTAGTAAAACGATTAAAAAATAACAAAATGAACTTAAACAATTTTACCATTAAATCGCAAGAAGCTGTGCAAAAAGCACAACAAATTGCAACAGTTACTCAAAATCAAAGTATAGAAACTGGGCATCTTTTAAAGGGTATTTTAGAAGTTGATGAAAATGTAACTCCTTTTATCCTACAAAAATTAGGCGTAAACATTACCATTTTTTCACAAGCATTAACTAAAATTATTGAGTCATACCCGAAAGTTAGTGGAGGCGAACAATATTTATCTCAAAACGCCAATAAAGCAATTGTAAAAGCAACTTCATTATTAAAAGAATTTAAGGACGAATATGTTTCTATTGAGCTACTGCTGTTGGGAATATTGTCAACTGGAGATACCATATCTCAATTGATGAAAGACAATGGAGTAAAGGAGAAAGAAATGAAAGCTGCCATCCAAGAATTGCGTAAAGGAGGAAGTGCAACCTCTCAAAGTCAGGAAGAACAATATAATGCATTAAAAAAATATGCCAAAAATTTAAACGAATTAGCGAAAGAAAATAAACTAGACCCCGTTATTGGTCGTGATGAAGAAATAAGAAGAGTGTTGCAGATTTTATCTCGAAGAACAAAAAACAATCCGATTTTAATTGGTGAACCAGGTGTTGGTAAAACTGCTATTGCCGAAGGGTTAGCACACCGAATAATAACTGGCGATGTTCCTGAAAATCTAAAAAATAAACAAATTTTTTCGCTAGATATGGGTTCGTTGATTGCTGGTGCAAAATACAAAGGAGAATTTGAAGAACGTTTAAAAGCTGTGGTAAAAGAGGTAATTAGTGCTGAAGGAGATATTGTTTTGTTTATTGATGAAATACATACGTTAGTTGGTGCTGGAGGTGGAGATGGTGCAATGGATGCCGCCAACATTTTAAAACCAGCATTGGCTCGTGGAGAATTGAAAGCCATTGGAGCAACTACCTTAAACGAATATCAAAAGTATTTTGAAAAAGACAAAGCACTTGAAAGACGGTTCCAAAAAGTGATGGTTGATGAACCTTCAACAGAAGATGCTATTTCTATTTTAAGAGGTATCAAAGAAAAATATGAAAACCACCATAAAGTACAAATTACGGATGGAGCAATTATTTCGGCTGTAGAATTATCTCAACGATACATTACCGATCGTTTTTTACCCGACAAAGCCATTGATTTAATTGATGAAGCAGCATCAAAGTTACGTATGGAAATTAACTCAAAACCAGAAGCACTTGATGAAATTGAACGAAAAATTATGCAATTGGAAATTGAGCGGGAAGCCATAAAACGTGAAAATGATACCAAAAAAATTGCCAAAATAAAAGAAGAACTTGCCAACTTAACGGAAGAAAAAAATAGCTTAACCGCTAAATGGCAAGCCGAAAAAAATGTGGTGGAAGGCATTCAAAAATCAAAAGAAGAAATTGAAAATCTAAAATATGAAGCTGAACAAGCTGAACGTAGTGGAGATTTTGGAAAAGTTGCCGAAATACGTTACGGAAGAGTAAAAGAAGCGGAAACAAAACTCGAAAATTTTAAAAAGGAATTAATTGCTCTTCAATCCACTTCCAAAATGATTAAAGAAGAGGTTACAACAGAAGAGATTGCAGAAGTAGTTTCAAAATGGACAGGAATTCCTGTATCTAAAATGATTGAAAGTGAACGAGAAAAATTGTTAAAGTTAGAAGATGAATTACACAAAAGAGTGGTTGGTCAAGAGGAAGCAATTAGTGCTGTTGCCGATGCAGTACGAAGAAGTCGTGCAGGCTTACAAGACGAAAAAAGACCAATTGGCTCTTTTATCTTTTTAGGAACAACTGGTGTTGGTAAAACAGAATTGGCAAAAGCGTTGAGCGAAATTTTGTTTAACGATGAAAATGCCATGATACGAATTGATATGAGTGAATACCAAGAAAAACATACTGTTTCCAGATTATTAGGTGCTCCTCCGGGATATGTGGGTTACGAAGAAGGTGGTCAATTAACAGAAGCGGTAAGACGAAAACCTTATGCTGTGGTTTTGTTAGACGAAATTGAAAAAGCACACCCAGATGTATTTAATGTGTTGTTGCAAGTGTTAGATGATGGACGGTTAACCGACAATAAAGGGAGAATGGTTAATTTTAAAAACACCATCATCATTATGACTTCTAACATTGGTTCTCAATTGATTCAAGAAAATTTTGAAGATTTAGGTGAGATTGACAGAGATAATGTGATTGAAAGAACTAAAGTTGAAGTTTTTGGTTTGTTAAAGAAAACCATACGACCAGAATTATTAAATAGGATAGATGAAATTATCATGTTTAGCCCTTTAACAAAAACCGACATTCATCAAATTGTAAGCATACAACTAAAAGGATTAGCGAAAATGCTAACAAAAAACGATATTCAACTTAGTTTTACACAAGAAGCGGTTGCGAAAATTGCAGCATTGGGCTACGACCCACAATTTGGAGCAAGACCGGTAAAAAGAGTGTTACAAAAAAATGTATTAAACGAATTGTCGAAAGAAATTTTAGCTGGTAAAGTAAAACCCGACTCAGAAATAATACTCGATGAGTTTGATGGCAACTTTGTGTTTAGAAATAAAAAAACTAACAAATAGATTTGATAAAAAATGCCAATTACATCAAGTAATTTAAGGTGATGTGGAGATAGGACATTCGTCACAACCTAAGTTGTGATGTTCTATCGAATTGTTTATACATTTATTATTGTAAACGCTACAATGTGCTTTCATTTTTTGAAATTGTTCTTGGTAATGATTGCACTTTTCTTTTACTCCATAAACTTGTGTAGCCTTTTTTTGTATAGGATTTAAAGGTTCAATTTTTCTAAATAATTTGATTAATCTTTTATTTTGGGCATATAATTTATCATATAATTCTTCAAGTTCTATTATTTTCAATTCCTTCTCTTTTGTTTTTTCTGTCGAGTCGGAACGTATGATAGCTGAAATCAACTCATCAATTTCATCCTTTTTTAACCAAATTATAAACGGAGTCATACTTTTTTTAATATCTTAGCTGATAAATTTTAGTAATTATATGGATTTTATTGATATTTGTTTCACTTATTGCAATAAAATTTCACTATATTGTATTTTTTACGTATAAATACATAGTAGATTTAAGTAGTTAAACGTACGTATTTTTAAAAAAATAATGGATAGCAGCATTCTACTCAAAAAAATTAAAACCACTAGGTTAATTAAAGAGCTTAGCCAAGGAGAAATGGCTAAGCGTTTGCATATTTCTACACCCACCTATAGTAGATTTGAAAGAGGAATTACCAAAACGAATGTTGAGTTGCTACAAAATGTATCACAAATTTTAGAACTAGATTTTTTTAATCATTTAGAAGATGAAAAATTAATGATACTTAATGAAGATTTTGCAGTTTACGAAACCAAATCAACTGATATTAAAAAACAACTGCAAAGTTTAATAAAATTAATGGAAAAACAACAAGATTTAAACCTCCTTATCATAGAAAAACTAAAAGCATTAATTACTGAATAAGGTTAGTTTTTATGTTCTACAGTTAATTACCAATCCATCATAAGCCAAGTTGATAAAATTTGGCAATTCTTTTTGTACATCGTTATGTTTGCCCATTAAATGACTCATGTGAGTGATGTAGGCTTTTTTAGGTTTTAATTTCTCCAATAATGCAATGGCTTCCGTCAAATTAAAATGAGAAATGTGATTGGTTTTTCGTAATGCATTGATAACTATAATTTCTGAACCTTTTATCTTTTCTAATTCTTCGTCTTCAATCTTATTGGCATCAGTAATGTAAGTAAAATTATGGATACGAAAAGCTTTAACAGGCATCATATAATGCTTCACATTGATAGGAAGAAAACTTATTTCTCCTATTTTAAAAATCTCATTTCCAATAGTATGCAAAGCCAATTCTGGTACTCCTGGATATTTAAAAGTAGAAAAAGCATAATGAAATTCTCTGATGATAGCTGCTTGTACATCGGGCGTAGCATAAATGTCCATTTCCTTTTTTTGTTGGTAATTAAAAGCACGCACATCATCTAAACCTGCAATATGGTCTTTGTGTTCGTGTGTATAAACGATAGCATCCAATTGTTGTACATTTGCTCTTAACATTTGTTGTCGAAAATCTGGACCAGTATCAATAACAATTACTTTTCCTTTATCTTCTATTAAAATAGAAGTTCTTAGTCTGTTATCTTTTTTATTGGCAGATAAACAAACCTCACAATGGCAAGTAATTACGGGTACTCCCTGAGATGTTCCTGTTCCTAAAAAAGTTATTTGCATTTGAATTTGTGTTAAGTAGTAAGGGGTAAGTAAAAAGGAAAGATTAATTTATTGATTTAATTAGTCCTCTTATTATTTTAGAAATCTCATTAGCATTATCTAAAAACAATATCCTTTGTTCATTATTAATATAATTTAAACGTTCGGCTAAATACAACATAGATTTTACCTCACTGCATGAAGCAATGGAATAATAAAGAAATCTGGAGAAGTCTGCATTCGAGTTTCGATCAAAGCCTTCTGCAATGTTATTAGAAATTGAAACAGAAGCTCTAAATAATTGATCCCTAAATCCAAAATCTTTATTATTTTGAAAACATTTATAAATATCAACTGCAATATCTTGAGATTTTTGCCAAGCAACGATATCTTCAAACTTTTGAATTGCCATTTTTTTATATTATTTTAGTTCTTAATTATTTTATTTTCTACTTATCACTTAATATTTATTACTTTCTCCTTACTCCTTTTTACTTATTACTTACCTATACTCCTTTTTACTTTCTCCTTCTTATTAAATCTAAAAAGTTCTTTAATTACACTTACTGCATAATCAATTTCTTCTTTAGTCGTGTACTTACTAAACGAAAACCGAGTAGAAGGTCGTTCCATATCAATTCCTAACTGTTTTAACACATGAGAGCCAACAACACTCCCTGAAGAACAAGCACTTCCTCCAGAAGCTGCAATTCCTTCAATATCCAAATTATAAATAAACATTTCATCCATTTCAGAGTGTGGAAAAAGTACGTTTAACACAGTATATAAACTATTTCCTAAAGGATCACCATTAAATTCGACTTCGGGTAAAACTTGTTGCAACTGTTCTACCATATAGTATTTTAATCCTTTAATTTGTTTTTCGTGTTCCGCCATATCCCGATGAGCTACTTCCATAGCCTTTGCCAAGCCAACAATACCATGAATATTTTCGGTACCCGCACGCATGTTTCGTTCCTGAGCTCCACCAGTAATTAATGGTTTTAGCTGGATATTTTCATTCACGTATAAAAAACCAATACCTTTTGGACCATGAAATTTATGAGCCGAACAAGTAATAAAATGGACTCCCAATTCTTTTACATCGATTGGGTAATGACCCATAGTTTGCACGGTGTCGGAATGAAAATAAGCATCATATTCATTACACAAATCTCCTACTTTTTTTAAAGGCAAAAGGCTTCCAATTTCATTGTTAGCGTGCATTAAGGAAACCAATGTTTTTAGATTCTTGTTTTCTTCTAAAAGTTGTTTCAAATGACTGATATCCACAAAACCTTTGTTGTCAACATTTACGTAACTTAATTTTACACCATCTTTTTGGTGCATCAATTTGGCAGTATCCAAAACTGCGTGGTGTTCTATTCTTGAAGTAATGATATGTGTTATTTTCAAATCATCAATTGCACCTCTAAGTACCATGTTATCTGCTTCGGTACCTCCAGCCGTAAAAAATAGTTCACTAGGTTTTGCATGTATCAATCGAGCAACTTGTTTTCTTGCCTTTTCGATAATTGCTCGGCTACTTCTTCCAAATGCATGGACAGAAGAAGGATTCCCAAAATTATTTCTTAGAATTGGAATCATTGCTTCAATGACTTCGTAGTCCATTGGTGTAGTTGCTGCATTATCGAGGTAAACTTTCATATTAGTTTAAAGTTTAAAGTTCATAAAGTTGAAAGTAAAAAGGAGTAATAGGTGTGTAATAAGTAGTTTTCCATTATCAATTTTCAGTTATCAAATCCTTAATATTCTCAATTATTTTATTCGCTAATGCTTCCGCTTTTTCTTTTGATTTACTTTCAGAATAAATTCGAATGATAGGCTCTGTATTTGATTTTCGTAAATGAACCCACTCCGATTCAAAATTTATTTTTACACCATCAATTGTATTCACCTCTTGGTGTTTATATTTTGCTGCAATAGCTAGTAAGATAGCATCAACATTAATTTGAGGTGTTAGTTCAATTTTGTTTTTTGAAATATAATAATCAGGATAACTTGCTCTTAATTCCGAACAAGTTTTAAATCCAGATTTTGATAAATGGGTTAAAAATAAAGCAATTCCTACCAAGGCATCCCTTCCGTAATGCGACTCTGGATAAATAACTCCACCATTTCCTTCTCCACCAATAATGGCATTTTGTTGTTTCATCATTCCTACCACATTTACTTCGCCAACTGCAGCAGCAAAATAGTTGCCACCATTTTTTTCAGTAACATCTCTTAATGCTCTGGTTGATGATAAATTAGAAACTGTATTTCCTGAAGTATGTTGAAGGACGTAATCCGAAACGGCAACCAACGTATATTCTTCACCAAACATTTCTCCATTTTCGCAAACCATGCATAAACGGTCAACATCGGGGTCAACTACAAAACCGATATCGGCTTTTTGAAGCACAACTTGTTTTGCTATTTCGGTCAAATTTTCTGGTAGCGGTTCGGGATTGTGAGGAAAAATTCCATTAGGTTCGCAATACAACTCCACCACATTAGCTACTCCTAAAGATTTTAATAAAGCAGGAATAAATATTCCACCAGTTGAGTTAACTCCATCAATAGCTACTTTATAATTTTTGCTTCTTATTGCTGCTACATCAACCAATTTTAAATTTAAAATAGAATCGATGTGTTTTTGTAAATAAGAATCATCTTTGGTATAAGTTCCCAACTCATCTACATCGGCATAATTAAAAGCATTATTTTCTGCAATCAACAACAAATCTGCACCATCTTTTGCAGAAATAAATTCGCCTTTTTCGTTTAATAATTTTAACGCATTCCATTGTTTTGGATTATGACTGGCTGTTAAAATAATTCCACCATTTGCCTTTTCCATCGTAACAGCTATTTCTACAGTAGGAGTTGTGCTAAAACCTAAATCAATCACGTTAATTCCTAAACCCTGCAACGTGCCCACAACAATGTTCGAAACCATTTCGCCAGATATTCTTGCATCTCTTCCAATAACTACTTTTAATTTATTTTTCGAAATCCCTTTTAACCAGGTTCCATAAGCCGAAGTAAAGCGAACAATATCTATAGGTGTCAAACCATCATTGGGTTGTCCACCAATTGTTCCTCTTATTCCTGAAATAGATTTAATTAACGTCATTTTTATATTTTTTTGAAAAACAAATTTAATGTTAATAAACTCATAAATCAATACAATTAATATTAACTTTAAAGTTAAAAATAAATGGTATAAAATATCTTTTATTGCTATAAAGAAGTAACTTTACAATCAAGTGTATGGAAGAAGATTTTAATCAATATAGTGAGGAAGAAGAAGATTTTACCGAATCATTAAATCGGTTTGAGCAAATGCTTCAAAAAAATGAACATTATTTTTTTGATGTGGAAGAATTTGAAATTCTCATTGATCATTATCTTGAAAAAACCGACACCAACACTGCAAAAAAAGTTATCGATATTTCCTTAGAGCAACACCCCTCCTCTACTACCCTGAAATTAAAAAAAGCTCAATTTTTAGCTGCAATTCATCAACCCAATAAAGCATTAGAGATTATCAATGCCATAGAACTTTTTGAACCTTTTAATGCCGAATTATTTTCTATCAAAGCGAGTATTCATAGCCAGTTAAGACAACACAACAAGGCAATTGAAAATTATTATAGAGCGTTAAAATTAGTGAATGACAACGCCGAAAAAGTAAATATTTTAATCCCTATTGCTTTTGAGTACGAAAATTTGAATCAGTTTGATAAAGCCATTGAAATTTTAAAAGATCTTTTACTAGAAAATCCAGAAAATGAAACCGTTATTTATGAATTGGCTTTTTGTTACAATTTAAATGATGACACAGTAGGAAGTATTAAATTTTTTAATGAATTTATAAATGCCCATCCCTATAGTTATTCTTCTTGGTACAATTTAGGAACAGCATATAATGGTGCAGAATTATATGAAAAAGCAATAGATGCTTACGATTATGCCATCGCCATAAAAGAAGATTTTGCCTCCGCCTATTTTAATAAAGCCAATACCTTAGCACTAATAGAAGAGTATGAAAAAGCAATAAATACCTATCAAGAAACTTTTTTATATGAAGAACCTGATGCTACCACTTATTACTACATTGGCGAATGCTATGAAAAATTAGGAGACCCCAAATCTGCTTTAACTAACTACAATAAAGCAGTTAAATTAGACCCATACCATGCAGATGCTTGGGCTGGTTTGGCAGTAATTAATGATGACGAAGACAAATCTCAATCTGCCATCTACTTCATTAATAAAGCAATAGCATTAGACAAAAATAATTCAGAGTATTGGTATATTAAAGGTGATATTTTAGCTAAAATGGAATTAGTTGATGAGGCTATTATTTCCTATGATAAAGTGATTCTTTTAGATGAAGAAAATGAAGATATTTGGATAGATAAAGCAGAAGTTGTAAAAAATTATGAGAATATTGAGCATGCAATCCTTATTCTATTGGAAGGATTAAAAAAACAACCCAAAAATTATTTAATTTACACTAGATTAGTCCCATATTTGCTAATGAAAGGAAAAGTTGATGAAGCTGGTCAAAACCTGATAATAATGCTCACCTACAATAAAATTCTTTTGTCGGATATCATTGAGTATTATCCAGAAATTATCAACTTTCCTAAAATATGTGATATTATAGAAACTTTTTAATTAAAAAAAATGAATTTTAAATTGCCTTACATCCCAAAAAGGGAATCCCAACCAAGAAAAAATGGTTTAACCATGATGATGGATAAAGGGTTAAGTTGGAGAGAAACAGAAAATTTTATTGATGCCTCCGCCCATCTAACCGATTTAGTAAAACTAGGATTCGGAACAGCTTATGTAACAAAAGATTTACAAAAAAAAGTTAAACTCTATCAAGACGCTGGACTAAAGACTTATTTAGGTGGGACACTGTTTGAAGCATTTATCGTTAGAGGAATGTTTGATGATTATCGAAAATTATTAGACAAATTTAAAATCGACACTTGTGAAGTTTCTGATGGTTCGATGCATTTGAACCACGATAAAAAATGCGAATACATTACATCATTGGCAAAAGATTTTACTGTTTTATCTGAAGTTGGTAGTAAAGAAGAAGGAATATTTATTAGTCCTGCAAAATGGATTTCAATGATGAAAGGTGAGCTAGAAGCTGGTGCTTGGAAAGTTATTGCAGAAGCAAGAGAAAGTGGAACGGTGGGTATTTACCGACCAAATGGAACAGCACATGTTTCTTTGGTAAATAAAATAATTGCCAATGTTAAGGTTGAGAATATTTTATGGGAAGCTCCTCAAAAATCTCAACAAATATGGTTTATTAAACAATTTGGCTCCAATGTTAATTTAGGAAATATTGCTCCTTTTGAAGTTATTCCATTGGAATGTTTAAGATTAGGGTTGAGAGGTGATACTTTTTTTGAGACATTACCGCAAGAAATTGTGGCTGAATTCAAATAAAATTTAGAATGAATGTTATTACTCCAACGGAACTAAAAGCCAAAATTGATAAAAACGAACCTTTCCAATTAATAGATGTTAGAGAGGAACATGAGTTTGAAGATTTTAATATTGGTGGAATTAATATTCCTTTAGGTCAGATTTTTAACTCTCTGGATAAAATAGAACAAGATAAACCTGTAATTTTTGCTTGTAACACAGGTAGAAAAACTGCCGCTATTTTACATACCATCAAAAGAAAGTTAAATCTTACTAATAAAAGTTTATATACTTTAGAGGGTGGGGTTCCTAATTATATTGCGGAAATTGGAGATTAGAGATTGGGGAGTTGAGGTTTGAGGTTTGAGGTTTGAGGTTTGAGAAATTTATTTTTTATTAAACTCTTTACCAAATAAAAAAATTATTATTCAAAAAAAATCCTTAAAAAAAATTTCTATTTGGCTAAAAACTAATTTTTTTGTAAGCTTATAGTACTCTTCAGCCACGTTTCACTACCTTAGATTTCACCAACTGATAAATCATAGGTAAAATTGAAATACCAATAATTACCAATACAACTATTTCAAAATTATTTTTAACAATTTCTAAGTTCCCGAAAAAATAACCTAACAAAGTGAGTCCGCTAATCCAAAGGCACGCTCCAATGATACTATAAGAAAGAAAAACAAAATATTTCATTTCGCCAACACCAGCAACAAAAGGAGTTACAGTACGAACAATAGGAATAAAACGAGCAATCACAACAGTTCGTGAGCCATATTTCTCAAAATATTGTTCAGTACGTACAAGGTATTCTGGTTTTACAATTTTTGAAATCCATTTTATTTTTAGCACTCGTTCACCAATGTATCTACCAATAAAATAATTGGAATTATCGCCAGAAATAGCTGCTAGGATAAGCAATGGGATAACAATGTATATATTTAATGTGCCTGTTGATGCAATTAAAGCCCCAGTGGCAAAAAGCAATGAATCTCCTGGCAAAAAGGGCATAATTACCAATCCTGTTTCCACAAAAATGATAAGGAAAAGTATGGCATAACTCAACTCTTGGTAATTGGTAAAAATAGTTGCTAAATGTTTATCGATGTGTAATACAAAGTCAAATAACATTTTAATAAACTCCATCATTCTGTTTTTATATTAAAATTGTATCCTCAAAAATACTGTTTTATTTTTCAAGACACTTAAGGTGGGTTCTAAAAATTGATTCGCATCAAAATTTTCATAGCTTTTTAGAGACAATGAAAATTTTTGAAACACAATCTGACTGCGTTATATTTTTTTTGCAATAGCTAAGGCTATTCCAAAAAAATATGCCTTGCATCTTATTTATTATCTTTGTTTTTTGAAAGAAATCAATTTTTAGAACCCACCTTAAACCAGTTAACTACTTCCTTATACTGAATATTTTTATCTTCTAAAAGATGTGTAAATTCATTCGTTTGTTGGTGATGAACATAATCCTTTTTCCATGTTTGGTGGTTTAAGCACAATTGTTTAATGGATGCTAAAATAAATTTTAGTTCTTGATTAGTGGTTGTCGGGTGCAATGACAGTCTAATCCATCCTGGTTTATGATCTAAAATTCCACAAGCTATTTCTGAAGTAATGGAGTGAGAATAATTTTTATCTACATGAAGCAAATAATGACCATAAGTTCCAGCACAAGAACAACCTCCTCGAGTTTGTATTCCAAATTTATCATTTAATAATTTTACAGCCAAGTTGTAATGTAAATCATCGATATAAAATGAAACAATAGACAATCTATTCGTATTTTTTGGGGCTAAAATATGTAAATTAGAAATAGTTTTTAGTTTTTCCCAAACTACATTTAAAAGCTCATGCTCTCGAGCGAGCATCTTATCAACTCCCATTTTATTTTTAAGCTGAATGCATAAAGCTGTTCTTATCACTTGCAAAAAACCAGGTGTTCCACCATCTTCACGAGCTTCAATATTTGCAACATAAGCATGTTCTCCCCAAGGATTTGTCCATTCAACAGTTCCTCCACCAGGATTGTCAGGAATTTTATTGGTGTATAATTTACTATTAAAAATTAAAACACCTGAAGTTCCGGGTCCACCTAAAAATTTATGTGGAGAGAAATAAATGGCATCTAACTTTTCTTGCTCATTCTTGGGATTCATATCAATATTGATGTAGGGTGCAGAGCAAGCAAAATCGACAAAACAAAGTCCATTATTTTTATGCATAAGTGCAGCGATTTCGTGGTAAGGTGTAAAAACCCCAGTAACATTAGAACAAGAAGTTATCGCTGCAATTTTAGTGTTTCTATTTTTATATTTTTCTAGCAACTTTTTTAGGTGATTCATATCCACTAAACCATCACTATTTGGATTAATAACCACTACCTCTGCAATAGTTTCTAACCAAGAAGTTTGATTAGAATGATGTTCCATGTGGGTAACAAACACTATTGGACGTTCTTGCTCGGGGATAATAACTTTATTTTTATATTTTTCATGAATCCGTAGCCCTAAAATACGTTGAAATTTATTGATTGCTCCAGTCATTCCTGCATCACAGGTAATGATTACTTCTTGTTGTGAAGCATTCACATGGTCTTTAATTATTTTTTGTGCAACATGGTAAGCAATGGTCATGCTTGAGCCAGTTTTGGTGGTTTCGGTATGTGTATTGGCTACAAATGGATAAAATTTAGTTAAAAGAGTTTTTTCAATTGGAGCATACATTCGTCCACTTGCCGTCCAATCGGTATAAATAATTTTTTGTTCGCCATAAGGTGAAGTAAAAGTTTGATTAATTCCAATACTATTTTCTCGAAACTGTTTAAAGTGTTTTTCTAACATACATCTATTCTTGAGTGACAAAAATAGTTAAAGAATTGTAATGAAAAGTACTGATTTAATAGTTCTATATTGGAATCTTATAAATTTTTAAAAAACTTACAGTTACTCAATTACCAACTTAATCCATTGATTATTTATTTTCAGCAAATACAATCCTTTTACAAAATTAGCAACATCAATAACATTATCATTTAAGCTATAATTAGTCACTTCCATGCCTGCATAATTAAAAATTTGCAACATTTCAATAACTAATTCATTAGCTCCATTGATTATTACTTTATTTTTTGCTGGATTAGGATAAACACTAAATGTTGTGGTTGTATGTTCGTTAATTAAAGTAGTTATAAACGAATAAGGGGCAGAAATTTCACTACAACCATCTTGAAAAAATACCACAACCGTATAATTTCCAGTTTGAGTTGGGATAATACTAAGTTGATTAGAATTAGCAATTGGTGTTCCATTCAAATACCAAGTATAACTTAATCCGGTTACAGTGGAAACTAACTGTCCTGAAGTATAGTTAATAGTTGGAACTGGGTTTGGAACACACGTTTGATTAAAAGTAACTTTGGAAGAAAGTGAAAGAGAATCATTAAAAATTGCAAAAGCATTACAATCTCCCTTTAACGTATAATCTAACCAAGTATTAACAAAATCATAGGTAATATCTTGTTGCTCAGCTCTTGTGATAGAAATTCCTGTTGAAGAGGTACTTTCTCCAAAATCGCAATTAAAATTGGTATTGGCAAAATAACAATGTCCTCCACCCAAAATATTGATAAAAGTTTTACAACTAGATGCTAAATTGTTATACATAGGAGTTGCATGATCGACAGCTGGAGCAACACCATCATTGCTTCCAGACAAAACAACTGAAGGAACAGTTACACTTAATGCTGAATTAATGGATGAAACGCCATTGGTTGAAGATTCTGCTGGAGCAAAGCCTATCAATGTTTTTAAATTTGTATTTCCATTGGTGGATAAAGAATCTGCGGCTAAGAAAGCAGCACCACCTCCCATCGAATGACCCATTAAAGCAGTTTCTGATGCAACAACACCATATAATAAAGAACTAAATGTTGCTCCTTCTGTTTGCATTCTGACAATTAAAAATTGTAAATCCCAACCAAATTGCTGGTGGTCGGTACTAAGCATATTGCCTTCTGTTCGTGGGAATGCCATAATGTATCCTCTTGGAACAAATTCTTCCCATAAATTTTGATAAGCATCCCATGCCATTACAAAACCATGTCCAAAAATAATTACAGGAAAAGAATCTTGAACGGCTGGAGTGTTTGTTCCTGCGGTAGTAGCAGGATAATAAATCTCTGTTTGAATAGCTCTATTTCCTCTGTTTGGATCCTGAAAAGTGATGGTGGTATGTCCAATTTGATATTGAGCAAATGTGGTTGTTGAAATCAATAATAAACCAGAGATAACAATAGCTAATAATGTAGTTGAATTTTTCATTTTTTTTGGTTTTTGTTTTAATCAAAAGTACTTTAGCCTTTAATTAAAAAAAATTCTCGTACTTTTATTCCAATCAGATGAATTAAATGGATTTTCTCATTCAAAAAATAGTTAGTTGTTGCAACCCTCAACAACTATTTTTATTTAAAAATTATTTGAATTCAAAAAGTCAAAACTTACCCTTTCAACTGATTTCTTGTTTAGAAAAATATCCCGATAAAAATATCAATTTTTATAGCAAAGTGGTTTATGGAACTGATACTAAGGAATCCTTAAAAAAATTAAACCAACTCAACTCTCACACCTTAAAACTTTTTTCTTTTGTTAGCCAAAATTTTCCAACCTTTTTAATCCAAAACATTGCAAAAACTGAATTCCTTATTTTTGAAAACAAAGATGAAGAAGCATTAGAAAAATTAAATTTATTAATTGAAATTGCCGAAAAAATAGAAGATTATCCTAGCATCATTCAAATTGGTCATCTTGTAAAACAACATTTTAATACCAATAAAAATCTCATAAAAAAAATTAATGATACTGCATTTATTAAGCATGCTGCTGAATGTGTTTTTGAACTTGAGGCAATGTTGTACAAACAAAATGAAGTCATTAATTTTAACATTCACGAGAAATATGAGGTGAAGGATAAAGCGTTGAATTATTTTAGAAATTTATTTAATTCTAATTCCAAATCTGTTCAAATTATTGCAAAACAATCTTACTTAAACATTTTAAGTAGTACCAATCACAAAACATTTTATGAAAAAAGAACACTTGCTTTAATAAAAGAAACCATAAAACAAGTCGAAAATAATGCTTATTTACTGATAGCTCAGCATAAAGAAAAAATAATGAGTTTGGATTACATGTTAATTAAACACACTCGACTAGTTTTAGAAGACAAAGAGATTAACCAAACTTGTTCCAAAATTATATCTAAATGGCAAACAAATTATGCCAATGATGCTAGATTGGAAAACGGATTAATTTTCGCTTTAAGCATTAAAGGAAGTTATTACATCACTAATTATTTTCACAGCAAAATAAACACTAAACTGAAAGATGAAATAAAGAAAATAGTTGAAATCTGCACCCAACTTTCTACTAAAATAAATTGGGAAAAAGAAGGCTATTTAAGGTACATCAACTTTTACAATGTTTTTTCAATGTTCTTAATTCTAAATAACGAGGAGCAAAAAGGAATTAAGAACATTGAAAAAGTTTTACACGAATACCAACAAAAATCGTTTTCTAAACTCTATGATAGTTTATTTGTTATCCTAATAATGGCTTATTTTAAAGCAAATGATGTGGAGCAAATTATCAATACTTACTCTAGATATAAGAAATTAACGAAGTCAAAAATTGCTATCGAAGAAAATGATTTAGTGATAAAAGCCATTTATTATTGCACTCAACTAAAAGAAACGAATAAATTGCAATACCATAAAAAGCTTGAAAACATTATGAAAGAGTTGAATAAAAATTCAAGCATGAAGAATAACCTTTTACTTATTCAACGTATGCAATGCTCAATTCAGTAATTTTGCCTCATGGCATTTCAACTTATATCCGATTTTCTTCCTACTGGCGACCAACCCGAAGCAATAAAACAATTAGTGGAAGGATTAAATTCAGGAACTAAATCTCAAACATTATTGGGAGTTACAGGTTCTGGAAAAACATTTACCATTGCCAATGTTATTGAAAAAATTCAACGTCCAACTTTAGTGTTGAGTCATAATAAAACCTTGGCAGCCCAACTTTATGGAGAATTTAAACAGTTTTTTCCTGATAACGCTGTCGAATATTTTGTGTCCTATTACGATTATTACCAACCAGAAGCGTACTTACCTGTTACAGACACCTATATCGAGAAGGACATGTCGATTAATGATGAAATTGAGAAATTGAGATTAAGCACTACTACTTCCTTACTCTCTGGCAGACAAGACGTACTTGTTGTAGCTTCTGTTTCTTGTATTTATGGAATCGGGAATCCAAAAGATTTTCAGGAAAATATTATTAAAATTAAAACTGGCGATGTGATTCCTCGAAACAAGTTTTTGTTGAAATTGGTTCAAAGTCTGTACTCGAGAACAGAAAATGATTTTCAACGAGGAAATTTTAGAGTTAAAGGTGATACTGTAGATATTTATCCTGCTTATGCAGAAATTGCTTATCGAATTTATTTTTTCGGTAATGAGATTGAAGAAATTGAATCGTTCGACCCCATTAATGGGAACATGTTGGAAGAGTTCGACTTTTTAAATATTTATCCTGCCAACATTTTTAATACTACCAAAGAAAGAATGCATGGTGCTATTTTCGAAATACAAGATGATTTGGTGAAACAAGTGGAGTATTACAAAGAAATTGGCAAACATTTAGAAGCAAAAAGATTAGAAGACCGAGTAACTTACGATTTAGAAATGATGCGTGAATTGGGCTATTGCTCAGGTATTGAAAACTACTCTCGTTATTTTGATGGACGAGGTGCTGGTTCAAGACCTTTCTGCTTGTTGGATTACTTTCCGAAAGATTTTTTATTGGTCATCGATGAAAGTCATGTTACTGTTTCACAAATTGGAGCCATGTATGGAGGAGACCGTTCTCGTAAACAAAATTTGGTAGAATATGGTTTCCGATTGCCCTCAGCAATGGACAATCGTCCTTTAAAATTTGATGAATTTGAAAGTATAGTGGGACAAACCATTTATGTAAGTGCTACTCCTGCCAATTATGAATTAGAAAAATCGGAAGGAATTATTGTGGAACAAATTATTCGCCCCACAGGTTTATTAGAGCCTAAAATAGAAGTTCGTCCAAGTTTAACACAGATTGATGATTTAATGGAGGAAATTGCCATAAGAGCTGAAAAAGACGAACGGGTTTTAGTAACTACACTTACCAAAAGAATGGCGGAAGAATTAGATAAATATTTTGATAATGCAGGAATTCGTTGTCGGTACATCCACTCGGAAGTAGAAACCATTGAACGTGTTGAAATATTGCGTGATTTACGTTTGGGCTTATTTGATGTGTTAATTGGAGTAAATCTGTTACGAGAAGGATTGGATTTGCCTGAAGTTTCTTTAGTGGCGATATTAGATGCCGATAAAGAAGGGTTTTTAAGGTCGGAACGCTCCTTAACACAAACGGCTGGTAGAGCTGCTCGTAATGTAAATGGATTGGTAATTATGTACGCCGACAAAATCACCAACTCGATGCAAAAAACAATTGATGGAACCAATAGAAAAAGAGAAAAGCAAGCCTTATATAATGCTGCACATAGTATTACACCTACCACCATTATTAAATCAGAATCACAAATAATTGGTCAGACAAAAGTTATCGAAGATGCTTACGATGTTCAAGTTGCCCAAGAGAAACTGAACATTGCCGCCGACCCAATTGTGCAATATATGAATAAAGACCAATTACATAAATTATTGGAAGAAACGCAACGCAGAATGAAAAAAGCTGCCAAAGAAGAAGATTTTATAGAAGCTGCTCGTTTGCGTGATGAAATGATGGAGTTAGGGAGAATGTTGAATAAATAGTTAGGAAGACCGAAGTCAGAAGAACGAAGTCAGAAGAACGAAGTCAGAAGACCGAAGTCAGAAGACCGAAGTCAGAAGACCGAAGTCAGAAGTCAGAAGACCGAAGTAGGAAGGCTGTGAACTGAAGACTGTGAACTGAGAACTACTTCTTACTCGCATCAAACAAAATGGCTTTTTCATCTGCAGTTAAACTATCATAACCCGATTTGGCAATTTTATCTAAAATGGAATCTACTTTTTTTTGATTGGATAGTTTTTGAGCATTGTAATCGTAATCGGATTTTGTTTGCCCCGTCTTTTTATAAACCACTTTCATTTTCTTTTGTAGTTTAAATAAGTTTTTTAAATAATCCAACCATCGACTAAATCCTACTGTAAAATCTTTTCCTTTTTTAAGTTGTTGAATGTAAAAGAAACCAAATAATGCACCACCAAGGTGTGCAATATGACCACCGGCATTGCTTTGTGGAATGCTTATTAAATCTAACACCACATAACCAATGGCAATGTATTTGAACTTTACATTTCCAAAAAATAGTAATCTCACCACAAAATTGGGAACGTAAGTAGCTGCTGCAACCAATATTGCCATTACCGAAGCAGAAGCTCCTAATGCGACTGCTAATGGAGAAATATCTTTAAATACAGGTAATAAATTAAAAGCCAAAAGATAAAATAATCCCCCTACAAAACCTCCTAAAATATAAGTTACAACTAACTTTTTTTGACTTAAAAATTGTGTAAATATTTGTCCACCAAAATAAAGCACCAATAAGTTAAAAAGGATGTGCATAAACTGTTCATGCAGAAACATGTACGTAATAATGGTCCAAGGCTTATAAATGAGGGTGTTTAAATCGGCAGGCAAAGCCAACCAACTTATCAATATAGAAGTTCCGTTTTCGATATTAAACAACCAAAGAATTAGTCCTAGCAAATGTATTCCAACAAATACGGCAATATTCACCATAATCAATTTGATTAATGCCGAACCATTTTTGTATTGGTTTTTGATGTCGTCTATAAATGGGTTACTCATAGTTCAATTTTTCGTTCATTGCGAAGCCCAAGCATTGGAATTGAGCGTAGGAGCTGAAGCAATCTGTCCTTCGATTAGGCAGATTGCTTCCTGCTTCGTACCTCACAGTCGCAATGACGTATTTTCTTTAATAAAAACTACCTCTGTCTTTTTTCCAATATTGTATTAAGAAAAATCCAAACAACATACCTCCTAAATGTGCAAAATGAGCCACATTATCGGTTGGATTATTGGCGAAACCTGAATACAATTCGAGTGCTCCATAGCCTAAAACAAACCATTTTGCTTTTATCGGAATTGGGGGAAACAACAACATTAATTCAGTATTAGGAAACAACATACCAAAAGCCAACAAAATACCAAACACAGCACCCGAAGCTCCAACAGTTACCCCATTTATTAAGCCATTTATCGTTCCTGCAACACCTACCCAATTTTTTCCAGATTGTATTAAATCGTAACCTTCATGTAAAATCATATTCATATCTTCTGGAGGTAATTGAGAAATCAGTGGCATTAATCTTAAATGTGCTACAATTAATTGTATTACTCCTGCTCCAACACCAGTTACCATATAAAAGATAAGAAATCTTTTGGAGCCCCAAACACCCTCCAACACTCTACCAAACATCCAAACAGCGAACATATTAAAAAGCACATGCGTAAAATCGCTTGAACTGTGCATAAACATATAAGTAACCAACTGGTGTGGATAAAATCCAGTACTTTTCCAATAATGTAAACCTAATAGCTCAGTTAAATCTATTCCTTGACTTTGTAGTAAAATCGTAGCCAAATACAACAACCCATTAATAATTAACAGGTTTTTGACAACTGGTGGTATGTTTCTAAAATTCATGGTTAAGATTCAAATTGTTGGTTAAGGTCTTCTAAATTTAAAGTGATAACGATTTTTTTTCCACTAGGAGAACTGTAGGGCATATCACAAGCAAAAAGTTGGTCAACAAGTGCTTTCATTTCATCGTAAGCTAATTTTTTACCTGATTTAATACTCACACTTCTTGCCATAGAAATGGCTAAATTTTCCCATTTTTTTAATTTCAGTTCACTTTCGTTTAACTTAAATTGCTCCAATAATCCTTCTAGTATTTTTTTAATATTTTGCTCTTTTAATTCAGAAGGAATTCCAATGATTTTAAAATTATTGCTTCCCACTTTTTTTATTTCAAACCCCAAATTTTGAATTTCGGTATGTAATTCACTCATCAACTCAGCATCAGCAGCAGTAAAATCAATAGTTTCTGGAAATAATAATTTTTGCGAACTTGCTTTTCCATCTGCTATATTTCTAGAAAACTCTTCGTACAAAATTCGTTCGTGTGCTCTTTGCTGGTCTATCAATAACATTCCAGATTTTAGCTGTGTAAGAATGTATTTTTGATGCAATTGAATTAAGGTGTTGTGTTCCTCTTGTTCTTCATTCTCCCAATCAGAAGAAATCAACTGCTGCTCTTCTTTTTCTTCGTTCTGCTGAATTATTTCTTCCGAATCTTTATGAAACGATTCATACAACGATTCCCAATTTTGGGTAGATTGTTGTCGAACTGGGGGTGCCATCGTTTTAGTTTCAAAAGGATTGTAGTTGGGATTTACTTTGATAATTGGGGCTTTGATGATGTCCGTTTTTTTTAATAGCGGAATGTTAAAAGAGCTTTCTTGTTCAAAATCTAAAGTAGGAGAAATATTAAATTTACCTAATCCTTGTTTCACTGCTGTTCTGATAATGGCATAAATAGAACGTTCATCCTCAAATTTAATTTCCGTTTTGGTAGGATGTATATTGATATCAATTCTTGAAGGGTCGATGGTTAATTTTAAAAAGTAAGAAGGATATTGGTCTTTACTCAACAATTGGTCAAAAGCATTTTGAACAGCATGATTTAAGTAGGCATTTTTAATAAATCGGTCGTTTACAAAGAAATATTGTTCACCCCTTGTTTTTTTGGCAAACTCAGGCTTAGTCACAAATCCTTCAACACTCACCACATCAGTAGTTACGCTAATAGGCACTAATTTTTCATTGTATTTATTGCCAAAAACACCTACAATGCGTTGTCTAAAACTTCCTTTATTGAGGTTGAACACTTCGTTTCCATTGTTATACATCGTAAAAGCAATGTCGGCATGAACCAAAGCTACCCGTTGAAACTCCTCAATAATGTGTCGAATTTCGATGGCATTCGATTTTAAAAAATTTCTTCGGGCAGGAACATTATAAAATAAATTTTTTAACGAAAAAGAAGTTCCTTTACTGGTGGTGCAAGGCTCTTGCTCTTTTACCTCACTTGCTTCCACACTAATTTTAGTACCCAACTCACAATTCTCTTTTTTGGTTTTTAACTCTACTTGAGAAATTGCTGCGATAGAAGCTAAAGCTTCTCCTCTGAAACCTTTGGTGCTAATTTTAAATAAATCGTCAGAGCATTTTATTTTTGAAGTTGCATGTCTTTCAAAACTTAATCGAGCATCGGTATCCGACATTCCGGTACCATTATCATTAACTTGAATTAATGCCTTTCCAGCATCTTTTATCACCAACGAAATGGTATCTGCATTTGCATCAATCGCATTCTCCAGCAATTCTTTCACTGCACTTGCAGGACGTTGAATTACTTCTCCTGCAGCAATTTGATTAGCAACAGCATCGGGTAATAATTGAATAATATCAGGCATTAAACTCACTAAAATTTAGTGTTCAAAGTTACTAAGAAGAAAAGGGTAATTTTACTATTCACAAATTAATTTGTCAAAACATTAAGAATTGTTAACACTTCATTCTAAATCACTAATTTCGCAGCACAATTCAAGTCATCGGATGAATTGATGCAAAAGAAACTTTTTTAGCTATGAGTAAAAAATTTAGTAAACCTGGAATAAAAGGAAAGAAAAACAGGCAAAGTATTTTTACTATTGTTAAAGAAGCCGAATTGTTTCCTTTTTTAATCGAAACGATAAAAGATAAAACACGAACCAAGCTAAAAGCAATGTTAACCCATCAACAAATTAAAGTGGGTAAAGAAATTATTACGCAGCACAACCATCCGCTGAAAATAGAAGATAAAGTTACCGTTAGTTGGGATGGTCCATTTAAAAAAGAAAATTACGATGGAATAAAAATTGTTTTTGAAGATGATGATATTATTGTGATTAACAAACGTAGCGGATTGTTATCTGTTGGTTCTGAAAAAGAAAAAAAACAAACTGCCTACCGAATGGTAACCAGTCACATCCAAAATGATAATCCAGTTGCTCGACTTTTTGTAGTTCACCGATTAGACAGAGAAGCCTCTGGGTTAATGGTTTTTACAAAAAATAAAAATGCTCAAGAAGACCTAAAAGCAAGTTGGGTAAAAACACATCCTAAAAATATTTATTTAGCCGTTACTGAAGGAACTATAGAAAAAGATGAAGACACCATTATTTCTTACCTCAGAGAAAGTAAAGCGTTGATTGTCCATTCTAGTAAAAATCCAAAAGAGGGGAAAAAAGCCGTTACACATTATAAAGTCATTAAAAAGAATGAGTTTTACACTTTGCTAGAAGCTTGGCAAGAAACAACACTAAAAAACCAATTGCGAGCCCAATTAAAAAGTATCGGACATCCCGTTATTGGTGATAAAAAGTACGAAGCTAAAACCAATCCTATTCAACGTGCTGCATTGCATTTACGGAAAATAACCTTTATCCATCCAGTAACTTTACAAGAAATAACTTTTGAAACTAAAGTTCCTGAAGATTTTTTAATGCTTTTTAGACAGCGATATTACAAATAGTTTTTCTTTAGCGTTTTCTTTACATTTGTTTAATTATTTCGGCATTTTATTTTATTTGTTATGAAAAACACTGCCTATTTTTTTATTACAATCATAGCCATTGTTGTTACTTTAATATTTGGTCAAGATTTAATTATCCCTTTCATTTTTGCCTTACTACTTTGGTTTTTAGTTCGAAAAACGAGACATGTTTTTGATAAAGTAAAATTTATTAAAAAGTATATCCCCTCTTGGTTCAAAAACCTTTTCATTTCCTTTATCATGATAACTATTCTTGGTTTTATTTCTAAAATACTACTATCCAACATTACTACATTGACTAATACCTACCCTGCCTATCAAGGAAATGTTGACCTCATCATCCACCAAACCAACGACCTTTTTAAAATAAATATTATTGAAACGGCAAAAATTCATTCGAATGAATTTGATTTTGGAATGATATTATCGGCTATTTTTTCTTCCTTAACCAATTTAGTAGGCAATGCTTTTATCATCATTATTTATGCCCTATTTATTTTCTTGGAGGAAGTAAATTTTAATGCAAAATTAACAGCAGTTGTTGCCAAAAAAGAGCAATACGAACAACTCTCGGATATTTTAGAAAAAATAGAAAAATCTATTGCTAGCTATATTGGGCTAAAAACTTTAATAAGCGTTGTCGCTGGAGTTGCGAGTTTCGTGGTTTTATCAATTATTGGAATTGATGCTCCTGTTTTTTGGGCTTTCTTAATTTTTATTTTAAATTTTATTCCAGTAATTGGTTCATTGGTCGGAACACTTTTCCCTGCCATTTACTGTTTGCTTCAGTTTGGCAGTTTTATGCCAAGCATTTTGGTACTCCTTTTTGTTGGAGGAATATTGGTACTCATTGGTAATTTATTAGAACCTAAACTCATGGGGAATTCATTAAATATCAGTTCTTTTGTTACCATCTTTGCGTTATCTTTTTGGGGTTCTATTTGGGGAATAACAGGAATGATTTTAAGTATTCCCATTACCGTAATTTTGGTGATTATTTTTTCTTATTTCCCTAAAACAAAACCTATTGCCATTATGCTTTCTGAGAAAGGGAAGATAGAGTGAATAAAGGAGTAAGGAATAAGTTGTAAGGAGTATATTTAGACTTTTCAATTATTAATTCTACTTCCTCGAAACCACTGTTTTGGCTAACATATCATGGATGGTTTGTTTGTTATCTGCAAAAACAAAAAAGAAACCAATAAAAATAACAAAACTCCACAAGCTGCCTATCCAACCAATATAGATGATACCAGAATATCCGCCAATGAGCGAAAGAATTGAAGCTCCGTATTTTAAAAATGACCTTAACCAAAGTTGGCTAGACGAAGCAGGATTTCCATCAACATTAGTGTTGATAATTTTTAGCACCCATTTACCAAACGATTGCCCAAAAGCTCCTTCTAAAATAAATAATAGTAGTCCTGTAACAGAGATGCCCGAAGTTATTTCCATCATTTTTTGAATAATATTCGTAAACTTACCTCCTAATTGGTCTGAAAGCTGGTTAAATTCGCCCATTTGTTTTCCGAAAAAAAGTGGATACAGCTGATCGCCAATTAACAGACCTACAATTGTACCACAGACCATAACAATTAAGACATCAAGCATGTAAGCACCAAAACGTCTGCCAAAACCGATACGTTCATTGATTGGATAGTGTGGATTATCTTTCATCAACATTTCATCCAATTGCACTTCTTTGTTGCTCATCATTATATCATTTTATTAGTTTAATTCTTTCCTTAATACCTCAACAATTCGTTTAGTCGAATGTCCATCCCAATAGGGAGGAATTGCTCCTTTTTTATAAGTTCCAGTTTCTATTTGGTTAATCTTTTCAGCAACGGCTTCGTAATTGTATTCTACCAATTCGTTAGTACCAATGGTTATGGTGCATGGTCTTTCAGTATTATCTCGAAGTGTTAAACAAGGTATTTGTCTAAACGTAGTTTCTTCTTGAATTCCACCACTATCGGTTAGCACATATTTACAAGCACTGGTTAGTTTTTGAAAAGCCAAATAATTTAGGGCTTCAGTAATAATTACTTTAGGATTATTTTCTAGATGAGCATATAAACCGTGTTTTATTAAATTGTTTTTAGTACGTGGATGTATGGGTAAAACCAAAAAGCTATTTTCTGCTACTTTATCAATAATATGGAGTAAAATTTCTAAACGGTCTTTAGTATCCACATTGCTTGGTCGGTGCATGGTCATCAGTACAAAACTTTTTTCCTTAATTCCCAATTCTTGTAAAACCGTATTTTGCTGAATAATTTCATCAAAAGCAACTAAGGTATCTATCATTGTATTTCCAACAAAATGAATTTGATTTTCAGTTTTTCCTGCTTTTATTAAATTATCGTAACCACTCTGCTCGGTTACAAAAAATCCATCAGCCACCAAATCGGTAATTAAGCGATTTATTTCTTCGGGCATTTCATTATCGTAGCTTCTTAAACCACTTTCTAAATGATATAATTTGGTGTTGGTTTTGTTACCAGCTATTGCTCCAGCTAATGTTGAATTTACATCACCAACAACAATTAATGCATCGGGTCGATGTTTGATAATCGCTTTCTCTATTTCAATAATGGCTTGTCCAATTTGATTGGCAGGCGTTCCAGGAACAACATTTAAGTATTCGGGGACTTTTAAATTGAGCTGCGTAAAAAAAATATCCGACATATTTTCGTCGTAGTGCTGATTGGTATGTACTAAGACATATTCAAACTCATTGCCATAAGCTTTAAACTCTTTTTCGAATTGGGTAATTTTAATAAAGTTGGGGCGAGTACCAACAACAATCATTACTTTTTTAGACATCAGTTAAGTTTAAAGGTTAAAAGTAAGTTATCTGTTGAAGTTTTCAAACAATATCTATAAAGGTGAAAGTGAAACCCATAATTCGTAATTCATAATCCGTAACTCATAATTCGCAATTTCTAATCTCTAATGACCAGTCCACACTCCACAGTCTTCAAACTTCGGTCTTCCAACAATCTCTAATTTCTAACCCGTAACTCTTAATTAGCTACTCCACCTCTTCGTAATCAACGAAATCACCGACGCTATCAGTATCGGATTTATTCTTTTGAGATTTGGTTTTTATTTTCACTTCGCCCTCATGGTCTTTAGCAAACTGCTGTGCTTTTTGCTGTTCTTTAAATTGTTGTTGGGCTTGATTCTGGAATTCATTCATCTTTTTGTTCATCCAATTCGTTAATAAAAATGGAAATATGTATTTAGTTAAAAATCTAAATCCATAATAGATGATAAAAATGATGACGATTGTTCTTAGTATGCCCATAAAATTTATTTGCTTAAAATTTTACAACAATTTTACCATTTATTAAAATAAGTCATATTGTCAGTAAATAGCATACAAAGATATTAAGAAACGAGAAATTTTAAGCAATATTAAAGTCAAATTTCATAAAATCTTTTCTCTTTTAGTATCAATTATCTGCTCAGATATAAATTTCGTTCGGTATAAATATCTCTAAAGAATTTATCTTTTAAACTATCAATAAAATAAATTGCTTCTCCGGTCGATTTCATTTCTGGTCCTAACTCTTTATCCACATTCGGGAATTTATCGAATGAGAATACTGGTATTTTTATGGCGTATCCTTTTTTATAAGGTTTAAAGTCAAAATCTTTTACTTTTTTATCACCTAACATTACTTTAGTTGCATACTTTACATAAGGTTCACGATATGCTTTTGCAATAAAAGGGACTGTTCTGGAGGCTCTTGGATTGGCTTCAATTACATAAACGATGTCATCTTTAATGGCAAATTGTATGTTAATTAATCCAACTGTTTTTAATGCTACAGCAATTTTCTTTACAATTTCTTCAATTTGTGTAATAATTAAATCTCCTAAATTGTAAGGAGGCAAAACCGCATAAGAATCTCCCGAATGAATACCAGCAGGCTCAATGTGTTGCATGATTCCAATAATATACGTGTCTTTTCCATCACAAATGGCATCGGCTTCAGCTTCTATTGCTCCACCTAAAAAGTGGTCTAATAAAATTTGATTACCAGGCATGGAACGAAGTATATCTACTACATGATGCTCTAACTCCTCTTCGTTAATAACAATTTTCATTTTTTGACCACCCAACACGTAAGATGGTCGAACCAATAATGGAAATCCTAAATCTCTAGCAATCTCCATTGATTGCTCAGCACTTTCTACCATTCCGTATTTTGGAAATGGAATTTTCAGTTCTTCCAATACTTTAGAGAACCTTCCTCTATCTTCAGCAATATCTAAAGCTTTAAACGAAGTTCCTAGTACTTTAATTCCGTATTTTTCGAGCTTTTCAGCTAACTTTAAAGCTGTTTGTCCGCCTAATTGTACGATAACTCCTTCTGGTTTTTCGTGCTGAATGATGTCGTAAATATGTTCCCAAAAAACGGGTTCAAAATACAATTTATCTGAAATATCAGAATCGGTAGATACTGTTTCAGGATTACAATTAATCATGATGGTTTCGTAGCCACATTCTTTGGCTGCAATAACACCATGTACACAACTGTAATCAAATTCAATTCCTTGTCCTATTCTGTTTGGACCAGAACCCAAAACCACTATTTTTTTTTGATCGGAAACAATGGATTCATTTTCGTATTCGAAAGTTGAATAATAATAAGGTGTTTCGGCAGGAAACTCAGCAGCACAAGTATCAACCAATTTATAAACTCGGTTAATGTTCATGGCTGTTCGTTTTGTATGAACTTCACTTTCAAAACATTTCAACAAATGGGCAATTTGACGGTCAGCATATCCTTTTTGTTTCGCCTCTAACATTAAATCATAAGGAATTGTTTCGAGCGTAAATTTTTCAACTCTTCTTTCGAGTTTTATAAAATCTTCTATTTGGCGTAAAAACCAATGATCTATTTTTGTTTTTTCATGAATGGTTTTAAACGGAATTCCCAATTTTATGGCATCATAAATATGAAACAACCTGTCCCAGCTAGGGTTTTCTAAACTTTTAAGTATTTGATCTTGGTTGGTCAGTTCTTTGCCATCGCAACCCAAGCCATTTCTATTAATTTCTAAAGATTGACAAGCTTTTTGCAATGCTTCTTGAAAACATCTGCCTATTCCCATCGCTTCTCCAACCGATTTCATTTGAAAACCTAATCTTCTATCTGCTCCTTTAAATTTATCAAAATTAAAACGTGGAACTTTTACCACTACGTAATCCAATGTTGGTTCAAACAATGCAGAAGTAGAACCTGTGATTGGGTTTTTTAACTCGTCTAAATTGTAACCAATAGCCAATTTTGACGAAATTTTAGCGATAGGATAACCTGTTGCTTTTGAAGCCAATGCTGATGAACGTGAAACTCTTGGATTGATTTCGATGGCAATAATGTCTTCGTTGGCATCATTACTTACCGAAAATTGAACATTGCAACCACCTGCAAAATTTCCAATAGAACGAATCATTCGAATCGACATGTCTCTCATTTTCTGAAAAGTAGTATCGGATAAAGTCATTGCTGGAGCAACGGTAATCGAATCTCCAGTATGAATACCCATCGGGTCAAAATTCTCGATAGAACAAATAATAACTACATTGTCGTTGTTATCTCTCAATAATTCCAACTCATATTCTTTCCAGCCAATAACAGCTTTATCAATCATTACTTGATGGATTGGCGAAGCTTTTAAACCTCTGTGTAATGCTTCTTCGTATTCCTTAGGGTCGTAAATTACTGAGCCACCTGTTCCACCTAAAGTAAAGGACGGGCGAATAACCAAAGGAAAACCAATTTTTTGAGCTATTTCCTTCCCTTCTAAGTAAGATTTTGCAGTAACGGATGGAGCCATTGGAATTCCAATTTCTTCCATTTTTTGACGAAACAATTCTCTATCTTCAGTAATTTCAATGGCTTTGGTATCTACGCCAATCATTCTTACGTGGTGTTCTTCCCATATTCCTAAATTTTCACACTCAATCGCCAAATTAAGAGCAGTTTGTCCACCCATCGAAGGAAGAACTGCATCAATATCAGGATGTTCTTCTAAAATTTTAATGATAGAATTACTGTCTAAAGGTAATAGATATACATTATCGGCAGTTACCTCATCGGTCATTATCGTTGCAGGGTTAGAGTTGATTAACGTAACTTTAATTCCTTCTTCTCTTAATGAGCGGGAAGCCTGAGAGCCCGAATAATCAAACTCACAAGCTTGTCCAATCACAATAGGACCACTTCCAATAATTAAAATGTGCTGAATGCTGTTATCTTTTGGCATAAAATGAAGGTGTTTTTTATCTTAAAAAATATGTACGAAAGTACTTCAAAACGATTAAACTATTGGAGTAACTTTTCAACATTCAGTTAAAATTTGTTCAAAAAAAATCCTCCGTCAGCTGACGGAGGATTTTTATATATCAATGATGAATCATTATCTTTTATGCTGAGGCTCATCAGAAACAGTTAATTTTTTTCTACCTTTAGCTCTTCTTCTAGCTAAAACTTTTCTGCCATTAGCAGTTTCCATTCTGCTTCTAAAACCGTGCTTATTTTTTCTCTTTCTTTTTGATGGTTGAAATGTACGTTTCATCTTTTTATGCTTTTATCCTTATTATTTCGGTGGGCAAAAATAGACTTTTTTAGTTGATTCGCAACTATTATGTAAAAAATTAATTTTTTATCTTATCACTCAAACTTTTTAAATGTTTTAAAGAATTGAAAGTTAAAAAGTCTAAACTTGAAATTTACCAATCCAAAATGCAATTAATACCTTAGCAAAAAAAATGCTTTTAAATTCAACGATAAAATATATATTTTTAATTGGTTTATTCTATTGCATTTTATATTCCTGTAAATCTCATCAAAAAGTAATAGAAGATACACCGTCAATAGAAATCACTGAAATAAAAGAAACTAACGAAAACACCACAACTTCTAATGCAGCAATGGCTAATTTTTTAACCGAATATCTAACTTTAAAATACAAAAATATATCGTTTCATAAATACATGTATATTTCCTTGAAACACCAACAACTATTTTTAATAAAAAATGATTCAACCCTAAAAAAATATCCCATTTCCACTTCTAAAAAAGGCATCGGCAACCAACAAGATAGTTTTCAAACACCACATGGTTTACATACCATTAAAAGAAAAATTGGTTGCGATGTTCCCTATGGCGGCATTTTAGAATCGCGTGAATTTAATGGCGAAATTGCAACCATTCTCACCAAAAAAGAAAAAGCTCCCAAAGATTATGTTACCTCCCGAATTATGTGGTTGCAAGGCGAAGACTTGGGCATCAACAAAGGTAGAAAAGTCGATTCTTACAATCGGTACATCTATATCCATGGAACTCCAGAAGAAGGTTATATTGGTGAGCCTGCTTCTCATGGATGTATTCGGATGAAAAATAAAGATGTAATCGAACTTTTTAATTTAGTGGAGGAAGGAACACCTATTTTTATTCTAAAAAATTAAGTAGTGTGCTTTGCGTTTAAATCTTTTTTAATCTACAGAACCCTCCTTAAGTTATTTATCTTAACTTTATTGCCTTAGATTTTTTACATGGCTATTACAACTATTTTAATATTAATTATTGGTATTGCAGTTGGTTTTGCGTTGGGTTGGTTGCTTAAAAAAAACAACCCAGACAACGAATTGAACGACACCAATGCGAACCAGTTAAATGAAACTATTGCTTCGCTAAACGCACGAATTGAAGCTGCAAAAGATAATTATAAAGAACAAAAAGATAAAATAGATACCCTCTCCCAACAAAAAGACAACTTAATTTCTGACAACTCTCAACTGAAAGAAGCCAACCAAAATTTAGAGCATAAATTAAAAGAACATAAAGATGAAGTAGAACAACTTCAGAAAAAATTTACTACCGAATTTGAAAATATTGCCAATAAACTATTAAAACAAAATTCGACTGATTTTGCTGAAGCCAATCAAAAAAGGTTAAGTGAAATTTTAAATCCGCTAAAAGAAAATATTAAAACCTTTGAGCAAAAAGTAGGCGACAATTACGAAAAAGAGTTAAAAGAACGAACCTCACTAATTGAACAAATAAAATCACTCGAAAAATTAAATACTCGCATGAGCGAAGATGCTCACAACTTAACTAGAGCACTAAAAGGAGACAATAAAATTCAAGGAAACTGGGGAGAATTAATTTTAGGAAAAATATTAGAAAGCACAGGTTTGGTAGAAGGTGAAGAATACATTACTCAATACAGTACTACCAATGATGAAGGTTCTCGAATTCAACCCGACATTCTTATTAAATTACCAGAAAATAAACACATTATTGTGGATGCGAAAGTATCGTTAATTGCTTATCAGGATTACATTAATACCGACGATAAAGAGGAGCAAATTTTACACCTAAAAAATCATGTAATTTCTGTAAAAAACCACATTAAAGGTTTAAGTGAAAAGCATTACACAACAGGTAAAGGAATTGATTCACCAGATTTTGTTTTACTTTTTATGCCAATAGAATCTTCTTTTGGATTGGTGATGAGAGCAGATAACGAATTGTATCAATTTGCATGGGATAAAAAAGTGGTGATTGTTACTCCATCTACGCTTTTAGCAACATTAAGAACTATTGCTTCGGTATGGAAACAGGATAAACAAACTAAAAATGCCATAGAAATTGCCCGACAAGCTGGTGCTTTACACGATAAATTTATTGGTTTTATTGAAGACATGGAAAAAATAAAAAAATCGTTAGACCAGTCAAAAGATTCGTACGACAAAGCATTTAGCAAATTAAAAAGTGGTAGCGGAAATTTAATTGATGCCACGTTGAAACTTGAAAAATTGGGGGCAAAAACTAAAAAACAAATTTCTATTGATTCTTTACCAGAAAATGAAAACCTCCTTGAAGATAAAAATTAGTATCCTATTAGCTGCAATTGCTATTATTTCAGCATGTTCTTCCTCAGAAAAAGCGGCGACCAACAAAAATGTAGCTGGAATTTATTTGCCTGGATTAAATTTAATTGACCCCGATTTTATCATTTTTCATAAAAACGACACGCTTACCCAATTGCATTTTAGGCTTAATTCGGAAAATATTTTATACACTAAAAAAAGAGAAGACACCACTTTTAGTGCTAACCTATTAATCAATTACGAATTAATTAATACTGCCGATGAAGCACTTGTTGATAGTGCTTCCATTTATTTTACAGATTATGGTGGCAATCAACAAAAAAAATTCTTAAACGGATTAATTAATTTACCAACAAAGCAAAATAAAACTTATGATTTAATAGTAACAGTAAATGATATTAACCGTGACCATTACATAAGAAAAAGACTTGTTATTAATCGGGCGGATAATTACAATGCTCAGAATTATTTGTTATTAGACTCCAATAATAATGTCGTTTTTAACAACCATTTTAGAAATAACGAAAAAGTTGTTATTGAAAAAAATAGCAATAATGCTACTAAAAACATTTTACTTAAATTCTATGGAAATGAATTCCCAATAGCAAAACCTCCTTTCTCGATTGAAGGAGAAGAAGAAACTGAACCCTTAGTATTTAAACCTAAGTTGAGTAAAGAAATTGAATTTGATACACTAAATAGGATTTTATATAGCGTAGAAGATAAAGGATTATACCATTTTCAAGCCTCCGAAAATGGAAATAGTGGTACTACCATCTTTAATTTTCAAGAACATTTTCCAAAAGTTAAAAGCCCAGAAAATATGATAGATCCAATGCGTTATATTTCTACAAAAAAAGAATTTGACGCGTTATCTAATGCTGAAAACAAAAAAGCAGCGGTGGATAAATTTTGGCTTGAAATAGCAGGAAGTACAGATAGAGCCAGAACATTGATTAGCGAATATTACAACCGTGTAGAAAGTGCTAACAATTATTTTACTTCCTATTTAGAAGGTTGGAAAACCGACCGTGGTTTAATTTATATTATTTACGGTTCGCCCAATGTGGTGTATAAAAACAAAAATTACGAAAATTGGATTTATGGCGAAGAAAACAACATGATGTCGATAAGTTTTGTATTCCAAAAAATTACCAATCCAGTAAGCGATAACGATTACACACTAAGCCGCTCCCCCATTTTTAAAAACAGTTGGTTTAGAGCTGTTGATAGCTGGAGAAGTGGTAGAATTTATTAAAAAAAATGGAATGGTGAATAGTGTTCGTTTTGATGAAGATTACCGCTATGGCTTCAATGGACAAGAAGTAATACCTGAAATTTATGGAGAAGGAAATTATCTTGATTTTACCTTTAGGGGCTACAATCCACGTTTAGGACGCTTTTTTTCTATTGACCCTATCGACCAT
>Ga0100377_1000217_pt1 | contig 47060 bp, 28 predicted proteins | sample CryGeymeta201501_FD_83664 | JGI IMG/M metagenome (GOLD analysis project Ga0100377, IMG submission 83664) | Groundwater microbial communities from Crystal Geyser aquifers in Utah, USA - Crystal Geyser metaG 2015-01 | ecosystem: Environmental > Aquatic > Deep subsurface > Groundwater | place: USA... | reverse complement strand
ACTCTAAAATAAAAGGATTTAGAGCTAACTTAAGAGGGGTAACTGATGTTAAATTCTTCCTCTTTCGACTTGAAAAACTTTTTGCCTAATTTTACCTAATCCCCAGAAAATTTACCTGACCCGAATAAACTTGCCATTCTTGTGTCTTTTTCTTCTGAATTTCTACAACTAACAATAGCTGTTCAACTAATTAAAACTAATACTATTAGCCGAGTAATAAAAATATTTTTTTCATATCTATCATAGAATTTGTTTTCTATTTTTTTATTCTTCTTCGGACCTATTTTTCATTTTCATTAACAGCGTATATGCCCCGTTAATTACAAAAGTTTTGTTCTTTACATTGTTGGTGTCAGCTAAAGTAATTTGAGTATAACCGTTTTCATTATTTTGAATGGTAACCTCTTGCATTTCGTATTTTTTATTTCTCGTTTCTAGGTAAACATATTCTTTCCCTTCAAAACGAACTAATCCATCGTTTGGAATTACAAAAGCGTTGTTGGTAGCTACTTCTATCTCAGCATTCATGTACATTCCAGGTATTAAAGAGTTGTCATACTGCTCAAAATGGCAATGAACAATTACAAATCTTTCCTCCGAAATATCTTTGCCTATAAGGATAACTTCAGCGTTGTATTTTTTGTTTGGTTGGTGGTTGTTGTAAGTAACAATTTTTTGTCCAATAAAAAGTTTGTTTAAATCTTTTTCGAAAACTGTCAATGCCAAATGAATGTCCGTAGGATTTACCAATTCAAACAATACATCAGTTGGAGCGGCATATTTACCAATGTTCATGTTTACTTTTGACACAAAACCGTCAATAGGAGATGTGATGTTAATGCTTCTTGAAATGTTATTTTCATTGAGATTACTTGGGTCTAGACCAATCAATTTTAATTTCTCTGCCAACGATTTTATTAAGATTTTTTGAGAAAGATATTCGGTTTGTGCATTTTGAAAAATTTTGTCGCTGCTGGCTTTACTTTGGTTTAATTCTTTTTGACGATTAAATTCGCTTTCGATAGAAGTAAAATGTGCTTTAGCTGTTAAATAATCTTGTTGCAATTGGATGTATTGTTGGTCTTCCATAATGGCAATTACTTCTCCTTTGCTAATGTGCATACCTGCAAGTAATTTGGTTGATTTTAAATAGCCTCCCATTGGAATGCTCACCGACACCATGTTTTGAGGTGGAACTTCAATTTTTCCATTCACTTTTAAGAGAGACGAAATATTGCGTTGCTCAATTTTTCCTGTTTTTATTTCAGAATTTTTGAGTTGTGCATCAGTAAGTTCAACTGAATTTTCGTTTACGATTTCTTCAGTAGCTGTTGTTTCGTTTTGCTTGCCTCCACATGATGTGAGGATAACAAACGCTATGGATATAATAATATATTTTGTCATGATTGAATTTTATTTAGAAGTTAAATAATTGAGTTGAATAATTGTTTGATTGAATTCTTTTACAGCATCGATGTAATTACTTTGAATGGAGATTGCATTATTAATAAGCATGGTCCATTCCAAATAATTGATGTCGCCATTGGCAAATTGTTGATTGGCTGTTTTGGTAATGGTGTTTGCATTTTTTAATGCAGTATTCTCAAAATAATTGACAGTTTGCAAATGTGTTTGATATTGTTTGAATACCGATTGTAATTCGTTTTGCATGGTTTGCAAACCAATTTGATAATTATTTTCTGAAATCAATTCAAGCGTTTTGGCAGAACTTATTTTTGCTTTTTGAGAAAAGAAAAACAATGGGATGCCTACTCCAAACTGAATAAAGTTAAAACGATCCGATTTGGAATACCAAACATTATCAGGACCTGTTCCTTGTATGCTTTGCGTATTGTAGCCAAAGTTTAATTCGGGTAACAATTTTGATTTTTCCAATTGTGTATTCACCAACGAAATTTGTTTTTGCTGCTGTAAAACTTTAATCTGCGGATGATTGTTAATCGCAGTAGTGTCGAGCAATGCCGTAAAATCTATTTTTGGTTTTTCGGCTAACGGTGTAAAAACAGAAGTGGTATTGAGCAACAATTGAAATTGTAGTTGTGTTATTTCCACATCATTTTTTAGCTGGTTTAGCTGAATGGCAATTTGTCCACGCTGCGTTTCTGCTGTGGCAGTTTCTAACACATTGCTTTCGCCATGGTGAAAACGTAAATTTGCTTTTTCTAAAAACGAAGCATAAACACTGTCGTTTTGCAACAGTATTTTTTGTTTTTGTTGCAAATAAACCAACAAATAAAAAACTTCACTTACTTGTTTTTTAAGTTCAGCTTCTTTTATAGCAATGTTTAACACACTGTTTTTGTAATTTTCATTTTGTAGAGACCTTTGTTTTGCATACACCGTTGGAAAACTGATGGATTGAGAAATACCAAACTTGGTATCTTTATATATAGAGTTTATTTGTCCGTATTCTCCTGTGAGGTTTGTTTGCGGAATGTCAACAACCGCAGCCTTCATTTTTTTCTGATATTCGGCTTGTAGGTTTTCATTCTTTACCAACAAATTGTTTTTCAATGCCATATCAATTGCACTCTGCAAATCGATTGTTTGTTGAGCATTTGCATTTTGAAAAGACAAGAAACCAAACAGTAGAATTGTAGTTGCTGTAATGGTTGTTTTCTTGTTTCGTTTCAACGGAAATCCTTTTTCAAACAAAATATAGAGAACAGGCAACACAAAAAGTGTAAGAAAAGTTGCCACCAATAAACCACCGATTACAACGGTTGCTAATGGTCGTTGAACTTCTGCCCCAGCACCGTGACTTATTGCCATTGGTAAAAAACCAAGCGAAGCAACAAAAGCGGTCATTAATACTGGTCGTAATCGGTTTTTTGTTCCTTGCAATGCAATTTGTTTGGTATCTGTTTCGCCTTCAGATTTTAAGCGGTTAAATTCTGCAATTAGCACAATTCCATTGAGTACTGCCACACCAAACAAGGCAATAAAACCAACTCCTGCACTAATGCTAAAAGGCAATCCACGTAAGTATAAAAATAAAATACCGCCAATGGTAGATAATGGAATTGCGGAATAGATGAGCAATCCTTGTTTAATAGAACCGAAAGCAAAATACAGAAAAAGAAAAATCAGCAGCAATGAAAGTGGTACAGCAAGACTTAATCGTTTTTTTGCTGCAACTAAATTTTCAAATGCACCACCATAAGTAATGTAGTAACCCGATGGTAATTTTATTTTTTTGTCAATTTGTGTTTGCAAATCCTTTACAATAGTCTGTACATCTCTGTCATGAATATTAAAACCAACAATAATTCTGCGTTTGGCATCTTCCCGTTGAATTTGATTTACGCTTTCCTGAATGGAAACATCAGCAACCTGATACAGCGGAATTTGTGTTCCGTTGGGTGTTGGGATTAGTAAATTTTGTATATCTTCTAAATTCTTTCTTTTTTCCCCAGCAAGACGAACCACTAAATCAAAACGTTTTTCATCTTCAAATACCAACCCACTACTTTGTCCTGCAAATGCAATGTTTACCACACGATTAATGTCAGAAATAGTTAAACCATATTGTGCAATAACATTTCGTTTATAATTAATTTCTACTTGCGGAAGTCCGTCAATAGGCTCTACATAAATATCTTGTGCTCCCTCAATTTTATTAGCCACATTGCCTAACAGTTTGGAGTATTTTGAAAGTGTATCTAGATTTTCGCCAAATATTTTACATACCACATCTTGCTTTGCACCTGTCATCAATTCATTAAACCGCATGGCAACAGGATATTGAAAGCTGAAGGTTACACCAGGTACATCTTTCAAAGCTTCACCCATTTTTTCAGCCATTTCATCCCATGTTTCGGCTGAGGTCCATTCACTTTTGTCTTTCAGTATTATCATTAAATCGGCAGCTTCCATAGGCATTGGGTCTGTAGGAATTTCGCCGCTACCTACTTTTCCTATCACTTTTTCTACTTCAGGAAACTTCTTTTTTAAGATGTAAGCCGCTTTTAAACAAGCATCTGCCGTAGTGTTAATGTTGCTTCCTGTAAGTACTCTGGTTTCCAATGCAAAATCTCCTTCGGGTAGCTCAGGAATAAATTCACCACCCATCTTTGAGAAAATAAATAATGAAATCAACAAAAGTGAAATTGAAATTCCAATGATAGTTTTAGGGAAATTCAACACTTTGCTCAAGTATTTTTGATGACTATGGATGAAAAAGTCCATCATTCTATCTGAAAAATTTCGTTTGTGAGAAATAGTTTTACTTAAAAATAATGCACTCATCATAGGAATATATGTGAGAGAAAGAATAAATGCACCTAACAAAGCAAAAGCAACAGTTTGTGCCATCGGCTTAAACATTTTTCCTTCAATTCCTTCCAATGTAAAAATTGGGAGATACACTACAAGAATGATTATTTGTCCAAACATTGCACTGTTCATCATTCTACTTGCAGAAGAATTTACGGTGTTGTCCATTTGTGCTTGATTTATTGTTGAAATTCCTTCTAATTTTTTTCCATGAACTATGCTGTGCATTACGGCTTCAACTATTATTACCGCTCCATCTACAATTAAACCAAAATCCAAAGCACCTAAACTCATTAGGTTTCCACTCACGCCAAAAAGATTCATCATAATTATCGCAAATAGCATTGCTAATGGAATTACTGATGCCACTAATAAGCCTGCTCTGAAATTCCCAAGAAATAAAACCAATACAAAAATAACAATCAATGCACCTTCCATTAAATTTTTAGAAACTGTTCCGATGGCATTGGTTACCATTTTTGTTCGATCAAGGAAAGGTTCAATTACTACCCCTTCTGGCAATGTTCTTTCAATTTGAATAATTCGATCTTTTACATTTTTAATTACTGTGCTGCTGTTACCGCCTTTTAGCATCATTACTACACCTCCTGCAGTTTCACCTTCATCATTGTATGTCATTCCACCATAACGAACAGCACTTCCTATCCGCACGTCAGCTACATCTTTTATTAAAAGGGGAGTTCCGTTTGACGTATTTTTCACTACAATACTTTTTATATCATCTATTGTTCCTATCAGTCCTTTTGTACGAATGTACAGTACAGTTGATTTCTTTTCAATGTACGCACCACCCGTATTATTATTGTTATTTTCCAAAGCAGTAAAAACATCATTAATAGTAATGTTATGTGATTTCAATTGGTTAACATCTATGGCAATTTCATATTGTTTTAACTTACCTCCAAAACTGCTCACATCGGCAACCCCTTTCACACCAATTAACTGTCTGCGGACAATCCAATCTTGAATGGTTCGTAATTCAGTTTCATCGTATTTAGTTTCATAACCTTGTTTTGCACGAATTACATATTGATAAATTTCTCCTAAACCTGTGGTAACAGGTGCTAACTCAGGCGAACCCAATCCTTTTGGGATTTGCTCCTGTGCCAATTTTAGTTGTTCTGTTACTTGTTGTCTTGCCCAATAAATATCTACATCATCCTCAAAAACGATGGTAATTAAAGACAGTCCAAACCGTGAGAAACTGCGGATTTTTTTCATCCCTGGAATGTTACTGTTGGCTTGTTCAATAGGAAAAGTGATGAGCCGTTCAATATCGGCAGCTCCCAATGAAGGGGAAACGGTTATCACTTGCACCTGATTATCGGTAATGTCTGGTACGGCATCAATTGGCAATTTTGTAATTTCGTAGCTGCCATAACCAATAAGGGATAAAATGAAAAGCCCTATGATGAGTTTGTTCTTTATAGAGAACGCTATTATTTTATTGAGCATGATTATAAGTTAATAAAATGAATGGAAATTTGCGGTGCGTCAGCACCGTAAACAATAATTTTTTGTCCGTCAGCTGACGGATACCTATAAATTCATTAACTAAGTTTTGGCGGTTGCCAAATGGAATAGCAAAAAGGAGATGTTAACAAAGAGTGGTAAACAATAATTTTTTTAGAAATAATAGGGAAAATTAAAGCAAAGTTAATTTGCTGCTTTGTAAAATTGCAAGATTGTATGCAACAAGCACACATACAAAATGGAGAACAATGTTCTGCCTCGTTTTGGTGTTCAGTATGATTGGTTGCAATACCGAAAGACTGTTCTTCTATCGAATATTCACAATCATTTTGATTGCTACATGGCATGACTGCCAAGATAAAAAGGTAAAAACTAAATAGGAAAGTAAAAAATTTCATGAGAGCAAATATAAAAAAAAATAGTACTATTTTATTTATGCACAAACTTTGTACACTAATTGAGTAAATAAGAGAGGGTATTTTTCTAAATCCCTCTCCTAATCGACTATTTTTTTTCTAAATCCATTCCACATTCAGAACAAGTGTCTCCTGCTTTTCCTACAATTTCTGGGTGCATGGGGCATGCATATTCTTCGCCATCTTTCTCTGTTGTTGCGTTTTTTTCAACTGAATTTCCACAACCAATAAATGTTACATCTACCAGTGTAAATAGCATTACTGCTCCTATTGTTATAATTGTTTTTTTCATTTTTTAATTATTTTGGTTTATTTATTATTTTTCTTCTTCTTTTTATTATTGATTAATAGTTACGTTTTTTAATCGCAATGAATTTGCAATTACTGAAACCGAACTAAAGCTCATAGCCGCAGCGGCAATCATAGGGGAAAGTAAAATTCCAAAGACAGGAAACAAAACACCAGCAGCAATGGGAATACCTAAAACATTGTAAATAAAGGCAAAGAAGAGGTTTTGTTTAATGTTTTTCATAACGGCATGACTTAGATTCTTGGCTTTTACGATACCATGTAAATCTCCTTTTACTAATGTAATTGCAGCACTTTCTATCGCCACATCTGTTCCAGTACCCATGGCAATTCCAACATTAGCCTGTGCTAAGGCTGGAGAATCATTTATTCCATCTCCAGCCATGGCAACTATTTTTCCTTTTAGTTGTAATTCTTTTATCATATTCAATTTGTCTTGGGGCAAACTATCGGCTTTAAAATCACTTAAGTTTAACGTATCAGCGACAGCTTTTGCAGTGTTGACGTTATCTCCTGTCATCATTATCACTTCAACGCCCATATTGATTAATTCAGTGATGGCATTTTTACTGGTTTCTTTTATGGCATCAGAAATAGCTACATAACCAACTGCTGTTTTATCAACGGCAATGTAGGAAACTGTTTTTCCTAATTTCTGTTCAGCTATAATTTTAGTAGTTATTTCCTCCGAAATAGAAACATTGAATTGTTGCATTAATTTAAGATTTCCTAATCCAATTTTCTTTTCTTCAACTGTACCAATAACCCCTTTTCCAGCCACAGCTTCAAAATCATTTACCTCAATTAGTTGAACTCCTTTTAATTTCCCGAATTTCACAACTGCTTCTGCTAATGGATGTTCACTGTATTGATTGAGAGATGCTATTTGTTTTAATAAGTTTTCTTCGTTGCCACTTTCCACCGCATAAATTTTTTCTACCGATGGTTTGCCTTCGGTGATAGTTCCTGTTTTATCAGTAATCAATACATTTACTTTATTCATGATTTCTAAAGCTTCTGCATTTTTTATTAAAACTCCTGATTGAGCTCCTTTTCCAACACCAACCATTACCGACATAGGAGTTGCTAATCCCAAAGCACAAGGACAAGCGATAATGAGCACAGCTATGGCATTTACAAAACCATAAACATAAGAAGGCTCTGGTCCAAATACAACCCAAATTGAAAATGTGATGATTGATACAGCTACAACTATAGGAACAAAATATTTGGCAATAGTATCGGCTAATTTCTGAATAGGTGCACGCGAACGACTAGCATCATTTACCATTTGAATGATTTGTGAAAGCAGTGTGTCTGCACCAATTCGTTCAGCCACCATAATAAATGACTTATTTCCATTGATAGTTCCCGAACTCACTCTGTCTCCCTCTTTTTTATCTACAGGAATGGGTTCTCCCGAAATCATAGATTCATCAATACTACTACTTCCTTCCGTAATTTTTCCATCCACAGGGATTTTATCTCCGGGTTTTACTCTTAATAAATCCCCTACTTTAATATCGTGAATCGAAATCACTTTGTCTTCTCCATTTTCTACTAAAATCGCTTCGGATGGAGCTAATTTCAATAACTCTTTTATTGCTCCACTGGTTTGGCTGTGTGCTCTAGCTTCTAATAATTGACCTAATAATACCAAAGTTAAAATAACGGCTGTTGCTTCAAAATAAAGCAAAACTGTCCCCGATTCTGACTTAAATTCATCGGGAAAAATATCGGGGAATAATAATCCAACCACACTAAAAAGGAAGGCTACTCCAGTACCTATTCCAACCAAGGTAAACATGTTTAAGTTCCAAGTGATTATCGATTTCCAAGCACGAACAAAAAACATCCAACATGCATAAAAAACAACTGGTAAGGTTAGAACAAACTGCACCCAATTCCAACTTTGATGAGACATAATTTTAACTAAAGGATGGTCTGGAATTAGATCACTCATAGAAATTATAAAAATAGGAGTTGAGAAAAGAACCGCTATTTTCATTTTTTTTAACAATTCCTGAACTGTTTTTTGTTCAGCACTTTCACTAGGCTCTAATGGCACCAAGTCCATTCCACAAATAGGGCAAGAACCAGGTTGGCTTTTTATTATTTCAGGATGCATTGGGCAAGTGTATTGCTGTCCTTTTGATAGTTGAGGTTGCTCTACCAAATGCATTCCGCAAACAGGACAGTCGCCTGGTTTATCATAAGTTTTTTCCCCTTCGCAGTGCATTGGGCAATAAAAAATTCCATTCCCTTTTTGACTTTTTGTAACTTTTTGCTCCTGCTGTTGCTCTCCTCCACAACATGCTATTTTTTCTGCTTTTATAGAAGAATCAGAACCACAACAGCACGAAGTACTCGTTTTAGTTGCTAATTTTTTTTCGGATTGATTTGACATTGTAATGCTGTAATTACCAGCCTTCGTTAATGCCTCTTGCAATACTTCAATGTCAATATGTTTATCCATTTCAATTACTGCACTATCGGGTAGACTAACTGTTGCTTTGGCAATATCATTTATTGCTTGGAGTGCCTTTTCTACTGTTGTTCGACATCCATCACAACTCATTCCTGTTATTTTATAGGTATGTTTCATAGTCTAAATTTTTAACCCTAAAATTATTGATTGAACAGATCTAGCTTGTTATACAATTTATCGAAAAAGTTACATAATTATAGTTTATCTTAATGCCTCTATCTCGATATTATTTTTTGGTTGTTTCTAAACTCATTCCACATTTAGGACAATCACCCACTTTTGTATAGGTTTTATCGCCTTCACATTTCATGGGGCAACTGTATGACGCGGATGTGTTCTTATCTTCTTTTCCCATTTGCATATCGCATTTATGCTCTTTTCCTCCAGCTGCTACACAACACGATTTCTTTTTCGAATCACTCTTTTTTACTACTTCGCTTTTAGTTAAATTCATTCCACATTTAGGGCATTCCCCTTCTTTTTCGTAAGTTTTTTCTCCCTCACACTTCATGGGGCAGGCATACGATGTTTTGTTTTCCACTTTGGTCTTAGAGTCATCTGTTTTTATTTTAGAATGGTCGCCACATTGTGCCATGGAAGCTGTATAGCTAAATAAACTAATTGCCATTGCAAGTACTACTTTTTGTGTTTTCATCATTTTAATTTTTAAGATTTATAATTAATTGTTATTTGATATTTATTATTTTTTTTACTTCACCACATTTCAACATTTTTTTTCCAAAATAGGGGTTTTTGATTCCCTTTTCCAAACTCAGCCAATCAGCCCCTTTATTTTCATTTGCCATCGGGCAATGTTCAATGTAAATAATTTTGTCGTTTGGTTTAAAAGAGTTTGTTATTGCTATCATTTCATCCGATATGATTTGGAACACTTTTCTTATTTCTTCAATGGTGCTAAAATGTTGAACATGTTTTAACGCTTCTTGAATTTTTTTGCTGTGTTTCATCCAAATCGTATGAGCTTCACCAGTAAAAAGCGACATTTTTATTTTCGATAACTCCGTTTGAAGATTTATTCCCGATTTTTTAGCTTTACTAAAATCATCGGCAGTTAACGCATCTTTCATTAATAAGTATTCCTGGAAAATGGGCTGTAATGCTTTTTTTGTAGTAGCATTTATGGTTAATGATTTCTCTGATGAAGCACTTTTAGCTGTTGAAGACATATCCATTCCATCATGTTCGTGTCCTAACGAAACTTTTTCTCCTTCTGCATTCATCATGCTTTGTTTGCCTGCCAATTGTGCTGCAGCATCTATTTTAAATACTCCGTTGGTAACAATTTCTTCGCCTTCTTGTAAACCATTTTTAACCACATAAAAATTTCCAGCGTCTTCTCCCAATATAATTTCTCGATATTCGAAGGTAGGTTTCGCTTGTTCTTTTACTTTTACATAAACTACTGCTTTTTTACCAGTCCATAAAACTGATGATTTTGGAATAACAAAAGCGTTTTGAACTGCTGGAATTTTTGCTTGAATAATGCCTTTTACAAACATTTCAGGTTTAAGTAAATTGTCTGAATTACTTATTTCTGTACGAACCGATGCCACTCGTGTTTGGGCATTTACTACTGGGTCGATAAAAGTAATAGTGTTGTTAAATTGTTTTCCAGGTTGAGATTGTACTTCAAAAGTTACTTTATCAGTGGGTTTAATCCATGGTAAATCACTTTCATAAGCATCAAATAGCACCCACACTGTTGAAAGATTAGCGATTTCAAAAAGCAGTGTGCCTTCGTTTAAATAATCACCTAACGCTACTTCTTTTTTCATAATTGTTCCCGATAATGGAGAAAGAATGTCGAAATAATTTTGAGGTTCACCATTTTGCTCAATTTGTTCGATTTGTTTTTCGGTTAGCGACCAAAGTTTGAGTTTGTTTTTAGCTGCTTGGTAGTATTCTGGATGGCTTTGTTTAAACTTAAAGGCTTCAAATAATTCTTTTTGTGCGGTAATTAAATCGGGCGAATAAATGCTAGCCAACTTTTCGCCTTGCTGCACTTGTTGACCTGTAAAATTGACATACAATTTTTCTATTCTTCCTGCAAAACGTGCGGTTATCACATTCGTTTTTCGTTCATCAGGTTTAATTTTTCCGGTAAGACGAATTTCTTTAGTTGGTGAAGCTTTTTGTATGATAAAAGTTTGTACATCAGCAATTTTAATAGCACTTTCGCTTAAGCTAATACGATTCATTTCTTCACCAATATTTTCTTCCAAAGCAAGTGGAATTAAATCCATTCCACAAATCGGGCATTTCCCAGGCTGGCTTTTTCTAATTTGTGGGTGCATGGAGCAGGTCCATACTTCTGCTTTTTGTTCTATGTTTTCGTTGGATGAAATTTGTTGTGAAGAATTTTCTTTAGTGCCACCAAAAATCACTCGTCCAATTATTATTCCTCCAACTATCAATATCGTATAGATAAGGAACTGTTTTTTATTTTTCATCATGGTTTGTATTTTTTGTTTGTAAAACATCGTACTATCTTATTCTTTTCCAGTTAAATTAGTTATTTTGGCAACACTAGTATTGAGCATTGCTCTTGCTTCTTCTAGTCGTAAGGCATAAACTAATTCTTGTTTTTGCATTCGTAATACCTCTTCAAAGTCGCTTCCTGCACCCGAAAAACTACTGAGCAATAGCTCTCGAGCATTTTTTGCTAACTCCAGTAAACGCTTATACAAAATAATACTGCGTTGTGCGTTCACATAATCTCGGTAATTCATTTCCATTTTGCTGTTTAACTCGTTGGTTATTTCTATTTTTTGGTAGTTTGCCGATTCACTTTTATAGTTGGCTTCATTGACCATGGCTCGATATTTTTTTCGATAAATCGGAATACTTAATCCAACTTCAGGAAACATCCACATGTCTTTTCCATTGGAAGGAAATTCGCCTTCACGTTTAGCCATGTTCATGTATTGTACGCCTAATTTAATAGATGGGTAGCCCATTTTTTTGGAGGCGATAATTTGATTTTCCCAGGCTACAATTTCGTGTGCCATTTTTTTTAAAGAAGGGTTGTTAGCAGCAATAGAATCAAATAAAGCAGTCTTATTGTCGGGTAGTGAATCTTTCCATAAAGTTTCTGGAAATTGTAGTTCTCCTAAATTTTTGGTATTGAGTAATTTTTCGAATTCGCTTTTTAAAGGCATTTCTTCCTCTTTCAAAAAAAGGAGGTTATTCTCCATTTCGGCAATTTCCATGTCAGCTCTCAGCACATTTACTAATGAACCTTTTCCTACTTCAAACTTAGTTTTTGCAATTTCACGAAACGATTGTAGTAGTTTTAAATTTTCTTCGGTAAGTTTTACTGATTGATGCTGAACGTACCATTTAAAATAAGTACTTTTTACTTCCATAAAAAGCCTATTTCGCTCGTTAATAAACGATTCATATTTTGCTTTAGCCATTTCTGCTGCCACTTTTTCTTGGGCTTTTAGTTGCCCGAACCATGGAAATAGTTGAGAAATGGAGAGGTTAAATTGCTGTTTTCCCATTTCCCATTGCGGTGGAGTAATAAAGTACTGAAACATCAATTCGGGGTCAGGCAAAGTTTTCGCTTGAGGTAGCATTTGCAATGATGCATTGTACTCGCTAAATGCAGCTTTTATTCCAGCATTATTTTCGGCTGCTGTTTTTAAATAAGGGGATAACTCCTTTTGAGCAAACAAAGAGATATTAAGTAACAGCGAAAGAATAATTATTAGTGTTTTCATTATTTAGATTGTTTTAATTCTTTTTTTATCACATTTACTCGCCAAGTATATTGTAAAACTGGAACAATAAGCATTGTCATCATTTGTATCACCATTCCACCAAATGTTGGAATAGCAATAGGCACCATAACATCCGATCCTTTTCCTGTGGAGGTTAATATGGGCAATAAAGCAATAATGGCACAAGCTCCTGTCATCATGGCTGGTCGAACTCGTTTTTTTCCGGCAATAATTACTGCATTTTTAACTTCTTCAATAGTAGCTGGTTTTAATTCTTTAAAGGTTTGATGTATGTAGGTTCCCATAATTACCCCATCATCGGTAGCAATACCAAACAAAGCAATAAACCCTACCCAAACGGCAACACTTAAATTAATAGGATGCATTTGAAATAAATCACGTATATTGGTGCCAGCTACAGAAAAATTCATAAACCAATCTTGACCATAAAGCCAAATTAAAATAAACCCTCCTGCAAAAGCTACAAAAACGCCCGAGAAGTGAATAAAAGAAGCTGTTACCGTTTTAAATTGAAAATAGAGGATAAGAAAAATAAGAAGTAGTGAAATGGGTACGACAATCATCAATCGTTTGGTAGCTCGTACTTGGTTTTCAAAATTTCCAGAAAATTTATAGGAAACTCCTGCTGGAATTACTAATTCGCCCAATTTAATTTTAGAATCAATAAACCGCTGGGCTTCTTCCACCACATCTACTTCGGCATAGTTAGGTTTTTTATCAAAAATTACGAAACCAGTCAAAAATGTATTTTCGCCTCGTATCATTTGTGGTCCTTGTTTGTAGGTTATTTCGGCCAATTCGTCCAAAGGAACTTGAGTCATTGACGGAGTAGGGATAAGGATTTTTTTCAAATCTTCGGGGTTATCTCGATAAGCTCGAGCATAACGCATACGAATAGGAAAACGTTCCCTACCTTCAACGGTTGTTCCAATTTTCATTCCACCAATGGCAGAGCTGATAGTAGTTTGCATATCTTCTATGGTTAAACCATATCGAGCAATTGCTTCTCGGTCAATGTTAATTTCCAAATAAGGAGTACCTACAATACGGTCGGCAAAAACTGAGGTTGCTAAAACCGAAGGAACTTCTTTGAGTACATTTTCTAAATCAATACCCACTTTTTCGATGGTAGCAAGGTCGGGTCCATATACTTTCATTCCCATTGGAGCTCGCATACCTGTTTGCAACATAATCAATCGAGTTTCTATGGGTTGTATTTTCGGAGCAGAAGTCATGCCAGGAATAGAAGCTGCTTTTATAATTTTTTTCCATATATCATCGGCTGTTTTTATTTCTGGTCGCCATTGGCGAAAATAGGCACCGTCTTTTTCATCAATAATAAGTTGTGCTAAGGAAATATTTTTGTAACCCTCTTTAATGTTATATGTTGAACCATCTTTTAATATAAAATTTTCATGTTCATTTATTTTAAATCGAATACGATGTCCATCTTCATTCAAGATATATTCAGGTTTGTAGTTGATGAGATTTTCGTACATAGAAATAGGGGAAGGGTCTAAGGCAGAGTTTACTCGTCCCCATTTTCCAACCACTTCTTCAACTTCTGGTATGGTGCGAACACGTTGGTCGAGTAAAGCGATGACTTCCATATTTTCTTCTACCCCTGAATGAGGCATAGTGGTAGGCATCAACAAAAATGAGCCTTCATCGAGTGAGGGCATAAACTCTTTCCCAGTACCCGGAAATTGATGAACCATGGTTTCCCACGTGGAAGTTTGACGAATATTCCATCCTATTTTTTCTACTCCATTTGCCATCCAACCGAATATTTTTTCGCTTCCCAACCAAATGGTTAGTCCCAACAAAAGTGTAAAAAATGGGAGCAGCATAAATTTGAATCGGTTGTTTAAGCACCAGCGTAACATATTTTCGTAATAATGCACAACTATTGAGATGGTACTAAGAATAATAGCAATAATTCCTCCAACAAAAAGAATATTTACCAACAACGAATTTTCAACACCTAAAGGCATCCATTCTATTGACAAATAATAGACAGCAACCAACAGTAAAATGGCATTATTGATGAGGTTAGAAAAATGTTGATGTTTTTCTGACCATCGATTTTCTAGTGTATTATTAATTCCTATAAAGGTTAATGCTATTGCTGGATAAGAACTCCAAAGGATAAAAAACAGTGGACCAGCAATAATCAAGGAAATATTAAAGAGGCGACTTATTTTTTTTGTTTCTGCACGTAATGAAAAAACATAATAGGTTAATGCTGGTAAAGCAATCATCCCAACAACATAAGAAGCTACCATAGCAAAAGTTTTGGTATAAGCCAATGGGGTAAATAATTTTCCTTCGGCAGCTTCCATTGCAAAAACTGGTAAAAATCCTACAATGGTTGTTGCTAATGCTACGGTAACGGCAGCTCTCACCTCTGTTGTTCCTGAATAAATTACTTCCAACAATTTTTTACCCCTTGCCCCCTTGTTTTCTGTCATTTCGAGGTGCCGAATAATGTTTTCGACATCTACAATGCCTAAATCTATCATTACTCCGATAGCTATGGCTATTCCTGATAGGGCAACAATATTGGCATCTATACCAAACAATTTCATGGCACCAAATGCCATCAACACTCCAACAGGTAAGAAAAAAGCTACAATAAAAGAAGCTCTTAGATTCATCAACAAAACGATGATAACAATGATAGAAATTAGTATTTCGTGTGATAAGGACGACTCTAATGTTCCAATGGTTTCTTTAATTAACCCCGTTCTATCATAAAAAGGGATTACGGTAACTTTAGAAATGCTTCCATCTGCCAATTTTTTGGAAGGCAATCCTGGAGCAATTTCTTTAATTTTAGTTTTGATATTTTCAATAACTTGTAAAGGGTTGGATTGATAACGAGCCACAACTACTGCTCCTACTGTTTCTGAACCTTCTTTATCTAAGCCTCCGATACGAATTTCTGGACCAAAATTTACAGTTGCCACATCTTTTATGCGAATAGGGACATTGTTACGGACATCAACCACCGCATTTTCTAAATCTGCTAATTTTTGAATATAACCTAACCCACGTACATAATATTGGGCTCTGTTTATTTCAATAGTTCCTGCCCCCACATCAATGTTGCTTTTTTTTACTGCCATCATCACCATATTGGCATCAATGTTAGCTGCTTTGAGTGCGTCTGGGTTAATATCTACTTGATACTCTTTAACAAAACCACCAATGGATGCTACTTCAGAAACACCTTCTACAGCGTTGAGCGAATATTTTAAATAAAAATCCTGAATGGTTCTCAATTCTTGAGGATCCCAACCACCAGTTGGCTTTCCTGTTTTTGGGTCTCGACCTTCTAGTGTGTACCAATAAACTTGTCCAAGTGCTGTGGCATCTGGTCCCATAGTAGGTTGAACGCCTTGTGGTAAAGTGCCAGAAGGAAGAGAATTTAATTTTTCGAGAATACGAGAACGACTCCAATAAAAATCAATTTTTTCTTCAAAAATGATGTAGATGAAAGACATTCCAAACATAGAAGTACTGCGAATATCTTTTACTCCAGGTATTCCTAATAATGCGGTTGAAAGTGGATAAGTAATTTGATTTTCGATGTCTTCAGGATTTCGTCCCATCCATTCAGTGGCAATAATTTGTTGATTTTCACCAATATCGGGAATAGCATCTACCGCAACAGGATTACGTGGAAACCAATCCATTTTCCAGTTAAATGGAGCGGTAGTAATTCCCCAAGCGATAAAACCAAAAAGGAGCAAAAAGGCAACCAGCCTGTTTTCTAAAAAGTAACGTATTATTTTGTTTAACATGATAATATATTTTATGATTGAAAAATTGTCAAATACGACAAATCACACCCTTTTTCATTCAAAAGAAGCATGAATCAATATAAAATATATCAAATAAGAAATGACTGAAAAAGAACAGGAATGTCCTTATCAGGCAAAGGTGGATGGTAATCTTGGAATAAAATTACTTGTTGTTCGGTTGTTGTAACTGAAAATAGGATAGTAGCTATAGTTACAAAAATAAAATGTTGCTCAGCGTTAATTTTGGATGATGACGATTGAAAATTATCTTTAATACTAATTAAAATAGATTGGTTTTTGCAACAATCGTTGTCAATTTTTGTGGTTTTATCACAATCATCTTTCCCATTTTCCATTCCACAACCTAATTCTGAAGGAGTAAATAATAAAGCATGTTTAAAAGCTTTCCCTCCACAAAAATGCGTAGCAAAACTTAAATGAGAAGAACTCACTAAAAAGAAAAGTGCTAACAGTATGGAGGCAATTTTTTTAAGCATAAAAATGAATTGACTATTACAAATGTAGGAAAAAATTGTTAATTAGCTAGTTTTACTTTGTTTTTGATGATTGCTTAGTCGGTAATAATCATTTTTTTGGTGTTGATTTCTTTGTTATTAATTATTTACGAATCTATTTTTAAAATGTGCTAATAAATGGAAAACAGAACAATATCGTATGATATAAATCATAAAAAATATCTTATAATAAATTTTATCTTAAATTTGTTTAAAACTAATTTTACAATAATTAGAAAAGCTCATGAATAGTAATCATCTTATTATTGGATTAGATGTTGGTTCTACAACTGTTAAGGCTGTGGTGATGGACAAAAAAAGCCAAGAGGTTTTGTGGAAAGATTATCAACGCCACGAAACCAAGCAGCCCGAAAAGGTACTCGAGTTTTTGACGATAATAGAGAATAAATTCCCCGACATTAAAAATAAAACTCAGATTTTTATGACTGGGTCGGGTTCTGCCAATATTTCGCCTTTACTCAACGCAAAATTTGTTCAGGAAGTTAATGCAGTAAGTCTTGCAGTTGAGAAATATCATCCAGACACTGGTTCGGTAATTGAGTTGGGCGGACAAGATGCAAAAATTATTATTTGGCAAGTTGATCCGAAATCGGGAGAGAAAAGAAAATTACCCAGCATGAACGATAAATGTGCTGGAGGTACTGGAGCTGTAATTGATAAAATATGCACAAAACTTCAATTAAAAACCGAAGACTTAGTTAATGTTAAATACAAAGGCACCAAATTACATCCAGTTGCCGGAAAATGTGGTGTTTTTGCAGAAACCGATATCAATGGGTTACAAAAACAAGGGGTAAATTCTCAGGAATTGATGGCTTCGCTTTTTGATGCCATTGTTCAACAAAATCTTTCCGTTCTAACTCGAGGAAATACCTTGTTTCCAAAAGTGTTGTTATTAGGTGGACCCAATACTTTTATCCCCGCAATGAAAGAGGCTTGGGTAGAAAATATTCCAAAAATATGGAAAGAAAGAGAAACAGATGTAGGTGACTGTAAAAACCCCGAAGAGTTAATTTACGTACCCGAAAATGCAGAATATTATGCTGCAATCGGAGCTGTTTTATACGGATTAGAAGAGCCTGAAACGATAGGTATTTATAAGGGACATGATGAGTTATCTCAATTTATTAATGGTGGAAGATTGGCCAATCTTTCTAGTGGAAGTTGTGATGTTGGATTGGTAAAAGATACGTTAGAATTAGCTGATTTTAGCAAAAATTATTCAGTTTCAACGCCTATTTATCCAACATTTAAAAAAGGAGAAATTGTAGAAGCTTGGTTAGGGATTGATGGCGGATCCACTTCTACCAAAGGCGTTTTAATTGACAAAAACAAAAATTTAATTGGTGAGGCTTACGGACTGTCTAAAGGAAATCCAATTCCAGATACCATTGAAATGATTAAAAACTTGCAACATAATATTGAAAAAGAAGGTGCACAGTTGGTAATAAAAGGAGTAGGAACAACAGGTTATGCCAAAGACATGCTCAAGGAAACTTTTGGTGCCGATGTTGCTTTGGTGGAAACCGTTGCTCACGCTGAGGCAGCTTTGCATTATTATAAAGATACCGATGTTTTAATAGATGTTGGAGGACAAGACATTAAAGTTATTTTTATAAAAAATGGCATGGTTAGCGATTTTAAATTAAATACCCAATGCAGTGCTGGTAATGGATATTTCTTGCAAAATACAGCTGATAAATTTGGTGTAAAAATTCAAGATTTTGCTGACGAAGCTTTTAAAGCAACCATAACACCTATTTTTAGTTACGGTTGTGCCGTTTTTATGGAATCCGACATTGTTAATTTTCAGCGTTTGGGATGGCAAGCTAAAGAAATTATGGCTGGATTAGCCAAAGTGTTACCAAAAAATATTTGGTTGTATGTGGTTCAAGAGCCTAATTTGGGTAAATATGGGAAAAACTTTGTGTTGCAAGGCGGAACGCAAAAAAATTTGGCGGCAGTAAAATCCCAGGTGGATTATATCAAAGAAAGAGTGAAAGATGCGAAAGTAACGGTGCATCAATATTGCGGAGTTTCTGGTGCTATTGGAGCAGCTTTTGAAGCATTAGCAGTTACTAAAAACAAAACTACTGCATTTATCGGATTAGAACAAACCAAACAATTAACTTATAAAACCTTAAGAGGAGAATCTACTCGTTGTGATTTTTGTAGCAACCTTTGTGTGCGAACATTTATTGAATCGGAAACTCCATCAGGCAAAGAAGCTCGTTTTATCGTTGCATCGTGCGAAAAAGGTACCGTAACCGATAAAGCGGAGATGAAAGCTATTGTTGCCAAACAAAAAGAAAAGGCGAAGAATAATCCGAACATGGTTAGTTTTTCAGCCAAAAGAGTTTTTAAAACCTTTAATCCTGAACTCGTTGCCAAAGTTGATACTGCTTTTTTTGGAAAGAAAAAATTAGCTAAAATTTTAGACGAACGTAAAAAAATAACCATCGGAATGCCACGAGCATTGAACATGTTTACCTATGCTCCATTTTTTAGAACTTATTTTGAAGCCTTAGGATTTAACAAAATAGTTTGGTCGCATTTTACCGATGGCGAAATGTATAAAGCAGGAAGTAAAAGAGGTTCTATCGACCCCTGTTTTCCATCTAAAGTTGCTGTTTCTCATATTCATGATTTAATTTTTTCGGACAAAAAAATCGATTTTATTTATTATCCAACTTTTATTAATTTAAAAGAAGATTTTGTAAATACTGTTGGCTCTTATGCTTGTCCTACCGTACAATCGGCAAGTAATATTTGTAAAGCCGCCTTTACCAAAGAAACCAATGAATTTAACAAAAAAAACATCACCTATATTGATGATACCATTAACTTCTTAGAACCAAACTTGGTAGTAAAACAGCTTTACACTACTTTTTCACCTCATTTTTCATTAGGAAAAGAAGAGAATGAATTGGCAGTAAAAGCCGCATTTGCTGCTATGCAAAGTTATTTTGATGAACTAAAAATGAATTCTCGAAAAATTCTTTATTCATTAGTAAAAAATAACAAAGTTGGGCTGTTGATGTTGGGACGACCATACCATAACGACCCAGGCTTAAATCATGGTATTTTAGACTTAATTCAACAACAAGGTTATCCCATTTTAAGCATGGAATCGTTGCCCGACAATGAACAAGAATTGGAAATGCTTTTTGGAGAAGACATAAAATCGGGTAGAATTTCACATCCAAAAGATATTTCGGATGTGTATGCTAATGCTTACAGTTCTAACACCAACCTTAAAATGTGGGCAGCCAAATATGCGGCACGACACCCCAATTTGGCAGTAATTGATTTAAGTAATTTTAAATGCGGAATGGATGCTCCCATCTATAATGTAGTAGAAGGAATTTTAGAAGCTACCAAAACTCCTTTTTTTACTTTTCATGATATTGACGAAAACAAACCTTCAGGCTCCATCAATATTAGAGTAGAAACCATTGCTTATGCATTAAGAAAATACGAAAGAGAGTTAGTTGCTAAATCAAGGGAAAGAAACAAGGGACAGGGGACATGGAACGATGGAAAGGGACAGGGGACAAGGGGCGAGGGAAAAGGGACAGGGGAAATCTCTATAGAAACAGCAACAAAAGAGCAAATTGTAATTTAATTTTTTAGTAAAATGATAACAACTACTGAACCGACTAAAACTGGAAATGATTTCGAGAATGAAGTAATCGAAATGGAAGTTCAATTGGCTGAAAATATTGCAAGAATACATGCTGAAAGTAACCATTTTGAACGACCAAAATTAAATCCATTTACTTTTGAAGACAGAAAAAATACGACTATTTTATTTGGAGGATTAACCGAGGCTCATGAAGAATTGATGTTGAGTCATTTGGAATCTTTAGGCTATAAAGTGGAACGACTTCCTGAGGCTGATTTTGAAAGTATTACCATTGGAAAGGAATTTTGTAACAAAGGGCAGTGTAATCCTACCTATTATACCATTGGTAATTTGATAAAATATTTGCAAAATAAAAAGAAAGAACTGAGTGTTGAAGAGATAGAAAAACAATATGCTTATTTTACCGCAGGTTCTTGTGGTCCATGCCGATTTGGAATGTATGAAAATGAATACCGAAAAGCAATGATAGATGCTGGATTTGAAAACTTTCGAATCATGGTGGTGCAACAAGCTGGAGGAACAAAACAAAGTCAGGCAGATGAACAAGAGCCCGGCATGAATTATAATAAAGACTTTTATGTAGGCATTATCAAAGCTCTTATTGTAGGTGATTTGATTAATGATTTGGTGAACAAGTTAGAACCTTATGAAATTATAAAAGGTGCAACCAGAAAAGCGAAAGCAGATGCATTAATTATTATGCAAAAAAGCATTAAGGACACTAAAAAAATATACAAGGGTTTACAAGAGGTTAGAAAAGTATTTGCAAAAGTGAAATGCGATTACACGCAAATTAAACCCATTGTAAAAATTACTGGTGAATTTTGGGCAAGTCTTACTGAATCACAAGGTAATTACCATTTAAAAAAATGGTTGGTTACCGAAAATGTGGAGGTAAAAATGGAGCCGATGACTGGTTGGTTTGAACATCTATTGTTTTCTAGAGAAATTAAAGCAAGAGACCGAAGAGGAATTGTTCAAGAAAAACATGGTTTGGGTGAAGGAACAAATCCTTATAAAAATGAATTAAAATTATATGGTTTTCGTAAATTGTTAAATGGTTATTACAATCTGTATCGTTCGGCTTTAGGTTTTAAACCCAACAATACCACTAACAACAGAAAACTTGCCAATTTGGCTCATGATTATTACAACAATAGACAAGGTGGTGGAGAAGCGTACATGGAAGTGGGTAGTTTAATTTACTTAAACAAAAATAAGATTGCCCACATGTTAATTTCCGTAAAACCTTTTGGTTGCTTGCCTTCTACAGCAAGTGATGGCGTTCAGTCTAAAGTTACAAGTGATTATCCAGAGATTATATTTTTATCCTTAGAAACATCGGGCGATAGTGAAGTAAATTTTAAATCTCGTGCACAAATGAAACTTTTTGAAGCCAAACAAAAAGCAAAAAAAGAGGCTGATGAAGTGATTAATAAATATGGAATTGATGTTGACGCAGTTAAGAAATTTGTTACCAAACATCCTACATACAGTTCAGGAGATTTTATTATTAAAGGGAAACATACAGGAACGGGAATTAATTTTATTGTGGATATGCACAAAAGAATGAAAAGTCCTGCTGGAATGGTAAAACATCAGTTTTCTAAAATGGTTAATCGGTAAATGATAAAAAGAGTTGAGTTAAAAAGTGCTATCATTATACTGTTTCTTAGTAGTATAGTTTTTGGTTTTCAAATAGATCAAATTAATCAAAATAAAGAAGCTGTTTTTGATGGATATCCAGTTCCTACCGATAAAAACATGCTGTTTTATATTCAAAAAAGTTTTAATACTAACGCCGTTGTTTATACTGCTAATTTTAATTCGGAGGGAAATTTAAATCCTAATGAACCTGTGAAAGTATTTTGGAGAAGATACCAAGAAGATGGAAGAATTAGAGAATTAAAATACATAGAAAAACAATTTGCTTTTGGCGTTAGTTTTAAACCCATAAAAGGCAAAGAGAATGCCTATGTTTTTACCCTAGTTTCTTTAAAAGGGATGAATTTATACCTTACATTAGATAAACATGGAACACCAAAAATAGCTACCACTATTGCTAATAAATCTGCATCATTAAAGCGAGTTTTTGTTACTGCAGAACATACCAAATTATTGCCTAAAGTTTTTTACATAGAAGTTTTTGGTAACGATTTAAAAACAGGTGATTTTCTATACGAGAAAATAGATAATTAAGCAATTATTTTATTTTCAATAGCATATCGTATCATCTCGGCTGTATTTTTAACATCCAATTTTTCCAAAATATTTCTTCGATGTGTTTCTACTGTTCTGCCACTAATACACAATTTTTCACCTATTTTTTTATTGGTTTTCCCTGTTGCAATATGAGCTAAAACTTCCAATTCTCTTTCCGATAATTGTGAATCTTTAGACTTGTTATCACTCATTAACGAATTTATCATGGTAACAGAAACTTCATTGCTGTAATATTTTTGTCCATTGGCAACTGTTTTAATAGCCGAAATTAATTCGTCTGTCCCAGCTTCTTTTAAAACATATCCTAAGGCTCCTGCTTTTAACATATTAATTATATAGGTTTCTTCGGCATGCATGGTAAGTGCCAACACTTTAATGTTTTTATAGCTATCGGAAATAACCTGAGTGGCTTCTATACCATTCATAATTGGCATATTGATGTCCATGAGAATTACATCAATTTTGTTGGCGTTTTTCTCTAAATAGTTAATTACTTCAGCCCCATTATTTGCTTCAGCAACGATTTCTATTCCAACGCTCTTTTTTAACATTAATTTAATGCCATCTCTAATTATTAGATGATCATCGGCGAGTAATAATTTTATAGTTTCCATAACACTTTTTTTTAGTTTAATGAAATATGTATAGTTATTCTTGTTCCTTTTTTTATGGTTTCGTCTATTTCAAATTGACCCCCTAAATATTCAATTCTTGATTTCATGTTTTTTAATCCTATTCCACCACTTTTTGGGTTTAATAGGGTTTGTTTAGTTAATCCTATACCGTTATCTTGAATTAAAATAGTTAAATCATTTTCTTTTTTTGTAATTTTTAATGAAGCATGGGTAGCTTTTGAGTGTTTAATAATGTTTTTTATTAACTCTTGCAAGGTTCTGTAAACACCCATTTCTAGTTCTTCATTAAATCGGAGGTATTCAATATTGTGTTGAAAGTTAAATTTTAAGTCTAAAGAGGCATTCATGTTCGCTACAATTTCGTTAACGGCATAAGCCAATCCAAATTTGTTTAATACCCTACTCATTAAACCGTGCGAAATACTTCGAGCTTCTTGTATGGCTTCGGTTAATAATTTAACGGAGTTGTTAAATATATGTTTATCATCATTAGCTAACTCACTAACAGAGTCGCTAATGGCATTCAAATTCATTTTTGCAGCCAATAAAGTTTGTCCCAACCCATCATGAATTTCCATGGCAAATCGTTCTCGCTCTTTCTCTTGAGCTTCTATCACTTCTCTAATTAAATTTAATTTGGCATTTTTCTCTTCGGTAATGTCGAAACGAATGGCTAAAAATTGTTCTATTTTTCCATCTTCATTAAATATAGGAGTTATCGTAGTAAATAGCCAATAGAAGGTGCCGTCTTTTTTTTTGTTCCTTATTTCACCCTTCCAAGTGTTACCAGTTAAAATGGTATTCCAAAGTGTTGAGTAAAATTTTTTGCTATGTATTCCCGAACTAAATATTCGAGGTGTTTGCCCTATTATTTCTTTTTTGGAATATCCCGTACTTTCATAAACACTATCATTCACTTCAATAATTTTTCCATTACAATCAGTAATAATAACACTTGCAGAGCTATTGATGGCTTTTGTTAATTCGGTTACTTGCTGGGTTGCTTTTTTTAATGCGGAGATGTCGGTAATAAAACCTAAAAAGTAATCAAATTCTTTAGTTGCTGTATAAACTCCTTTTGCAATAACTTTACAAGTTAGTATTTTCCCCGATTGATGAAGGTATCTTTTTTCAAAAGTAGTCTCAGAAATCTTACCAGTTTTTATATCCGACATTACTTCCTTACTTTTTTTAATATCATTAGGATGAGTAATATCAAGAATATTTAAGGTTAACAGATCTTTGTAGGAATAACCTAACAGTGTCATCATTTTTTGATTTACATCTAAAAACTTCCCATTAGCATCAATACGTATAATACCTTCATTGGCATTATTAAATATATTGGTTAACTCATTTTTACGTTGGGTAATTTCATCTTTTAAGATAGCATTATTAATAACTACAGCCAATAAAACAGTTATTTCTTTCACCAACTTAGTATCAATACTATCAAAATAATTTTTTGTTTTAGAAGCCAAGTTTAATGTTCCAATCACTTTATTGTGAATTATTATTGGTACTATATATGCAGCTTGAATACCTTCTTTTAGTATTTTTTTATCACTATTTTTTAATATCGGATAGTGTGTTAAATCCGAAATTTTAAAAATCTTCTTTTCTAAAATAGTAGCTATAAAATGCACGTCATCAAAAGAGATATCTTTCGATTTTTTAAATTTTTCATTTCCTTCATATTTGGTAAGCTGTGCAATAATCTTAATGTTTTTTGCTGAGTGATTAACTAAACAAATATTTAATCTATCCACATCAAATGCATTTTTTGATATGGCAATGATGGCATTATCTAGTATTTTATCTAGGGATTGATTAGAGATTAATGCTTTTTCGATAGCGTGTAAGGTGTTTAATCTGTTTTGAGCAAACGCTATTTTTCTATCAGCAAAAACTTTAGCAGTTATGTCTTTTGCATTAAAAATAATTCCATTGTTTTTGTTGTTGACCGTGTTTTGTGAGATGGAAACTTCTAAGTGTTTAGTATTTCCATTTTTATCAAGTAGTTCATAAATTTTAGTGGATAGCAGCCTCTTGTTCGTTGTTAATTTAGAAAAGGAACCCACTTTAATGTAATTCGAAACATTTTTTCCTATTAATTCATAAGGTTGGTATTTTAATATTTTATATAACGATTCGCTGACGTATTCAATTATTCCATCTTCATTAATTATTCCTATTATTTCGGATGAATTTTTATTTAACGACCTAAAATATTCCTCATTTACAATTAATTTATCTTGCCACAACTTCCGATCAATAATAACAGCGACTTGTGTAGCAATAAATTTTAATAATTTAATATCTTCTTTTTTGATACTACTTTTTTTCGTATAATTTTGAGCTACTAGCACTCCAATAGTTTTTCCATCACTTTTAAGTGGAATTGCGATTAAATTTTCTGCTTTTTTTCCTTTTGTTAGGATTGCATTTTTTTGGAGAAAATCTTTATTTTCTTGTTGGCTGTTAATAATAACCAAGTTGCCATTTTTTATCAAAAATTCGGTAAATCCATTTTTACGATATGGGATGTTAAACGATGTTTCTTTGGTGTATTTATCTTTAAAATAAGGAAAAATTAGTTGCTTATTTTCTTCATCCAACACCGCAATGTAAAAGTTAGATAACTTAATACTATTCTTTAGCGTTTTATAAATGTATTCGCCAAGCATGGTTAAGTTAATTAACCTTCGTTGAGATTTTTCGGCAATTTCAAAGGCAATTTCTCTTCGTAATTGCTCGTTAACTTTTTGGGTAACATCTTTAAAAACTCCTCTTAATCCGTATGCTTTATCTTGTTCTGAATTGGCAGTAATTAATTCACAGTCCATTTCAATGTAAGCAATACTTCCGTCTTTTTTTTTGAATGTTAGTGGAAAGTTTTTAATGAATTTTTCAGTTTTAACCTTTTTTAAAAAATCAGTTCTTTCACTCATATTCAGGTATCGCTTTTCAATAGGCAACCTTTTATATTCATCAACTGTATAACCTAAAACATTTTTTATCGATGGAGAAACTACACAATTAATTTTGTTATCTGCTGCATCATAAGTATTCCAGAAAAACACATCCTGAAAATTTTGAAAATAATCGGAATAATCTTTAAGGGATAGTATTAACTGCTTGTCAAAACCAGTAGATGTAGCAATATGCTTTGTGTTGGACGTTCTTATGTTTACTAAATCTTTATCCATTCTATATTAAATTACTGATAAAATTATCATAAGCTAGGTATAAAAAAATACCTTATTATACTGAAATTTATTTTAATTTACTAGGTAGTTATACGTAGTTGTTTTTATGAAGTTGATGCATAAGCTCCCAAAAAATGGGTTTCTACTAAAAAATACCTAGCAACAACTCAGTAGATTTCTTCAACAACTCAGTATTTATCTTTTTATAATCATTAAAAACACCTAATGTAAATTTAGGGAATTCGACTGTTGTATAAGGCGATTAAGGGTTCTATTTTTACTCTATTAACTTTAAACTACGAGCCATGAAAAATTTATACAGAAAGTTAACGATATTATTTTTAGCAAACTTAACTGCCTTTACTAGTTATGCACAGTATAACAATGCTTATCGAATAAAGATAATTGGTAATAGTTATTCTGACGAAACCGTGATAAGATTAGTAAATGGTGCAACGCAAGGTTTTGATGGAATGTATGATGCTTGGAAACTAATTAGTCCAAATCCAAATGTGCCTTCTATTTTCACACAAATTATTCCTGGTCAAATTTTATCAATTAATGCACTACCAGAGTTTACCGAAGATAAATCGGTTACCCTATACACTAATATTCCTGTAAGTGGTTCATATATCATTGAAATTGATGAGGTTTATGCACTAAGTGCAAATTATAAGGTAAGTTTTACTGATGTATCAACCAATTCGCATATTAGAATAATGGGCGATACTTCACTAATAGTTAATTTAAGTGCACAGCAAAATGCCGCAACATTTACTTTTAATATTTCTTCATCACTAACAACAATAGTAAATCATGAAACTTGCACAGCCATGAACGATGGTTCTTTAGAAATAACGAATACTGGAAACAATAATTGGGAATATGAAATTACAGATGATAATGATAGTGTTATTATCAATAATACCTCCAATTCACCAATTAACACTATTAATTCGTTAATTCCTGGTAACTATAAAGCTACCGTAAATAGCTTAGGAATTACTGATGAGGTTAATTTTACCATTAATCCTGCTCTTGTTTTAACGGCCAATTTTAATTTAGATAAAGATACTGTTTATTTAAGTGAAGGAGGTTTAGTCAACACTAACAATACATCCATAAATGCACAAACCTATACTTGGGATATGGGCGATGGCGGAATTGCTAATACTGAGAATACAAGCTATACTTATAGTTCTGTTGGCAATTATCAAATAGCACTTACTTCATCCAACGCAAATTGTACTGTCCAAAATTCAAAGCCCATCACTGTATTGTTAACTCCAACAGTTGTTACTGCGATTAACAGCAATAATAAAATGGAAGTTAAGTTAGCCAACCTTGGAAATGGAAATTATCAACTGGTTACCGCTAACAATAACATAAAAAACATAAGTGTTTATGATGTGAAAGGGAGTTTAATACAACAAGCAACATTTTATGAGAATGAATACCACTTATCTTTATCAACTAATTCCAATGGAATATACCTATTATCTGTAATTACAGAAGATGGTAAAATTTTCCAAGAAAAATTGGTGAGGTAATTAAGGTGGGTTCTAAAAATTGATTCGCATCAAAATTTTCATCGTTTTTTAGAGACAATGAAAATTTTTGAAACACTATCTAGATTCCGTCAGCTGACGGATGAAGCAGTATATGAAAAACTATGAAAACCAAATGGTAGCAAAGATAACAAACAATCTGACTGCGTTATATTTTTTTTGCAATAGCTAAGGCTATTCCAAAAAAATATGCCTTGCATCTTATTTAGTATCTTTGTTTTTTGAAAGAAATCAATTTTTAGAACCCACCTTAAGAAATCAGTTTTTGACGGAGCATAAATTCTATTTGTGAATTGACGAGCAATAAATCGCTGGTTAATTTATCTTTCCTTTTTCGTAAACGATAAATTTCGGAAGCGGTATCAATAATTTTTTTTAAATCATCGGTATTCCAAGGTTTGGAAACGTATTTAAAAATGTTTCCTTTGTTAACGGCATCAATAACAGCCTCTATGTCGGTATAACCAGTTACTAATATTCGCATCGGATTAGGGTATTTTACGATAATAGATTCTAAAAATTCTACACCAGTTATTTCTGGCATCCTCTGATCGGTTAAAATAACCTCTATTTCATTTTCTTCCAAAATTTTTCTGCCTTCAACAGCAGATGAAGCTATAAAAATTTTGTAAAATCTACGAAAAGAAGATTTAAATGCTTCCAGATTATTTACCTCATCATCAATATAAAGCACATTTATTTTAGCTAATTTTTTTTCTGACATATTTTTAACAAAATTTTAAATAAACAAAAAATCTTATACGTATAAATACTTAGTTTTAATTAATTAAAATACGTATTTTATCATGTTGTGGTATAATTAATTGATACTTATTAGTGTTAAAATTAATTAATAATTTATATTTAACCTCATTTCATTATTATAATTAATATAATCGAGCGTGTTTCTAATAATAAGCTAGTTAAAATGAAAAAAATAAATAATGTAATAAAGCCCATTTTTTTCGACTTAACGACTACTGCTCAAAAATATCAATTTTTTTCATTATTAGCTGCAAATCCATCGATACAACGATTGGATGAAATTGATGGGCAGCTAGCAGAATTGATTAAATTGAGAAATCCAAAAAAAAAATTGACATCAACCGAAATGGTTCAAGAAATAGAAGCACATCTTGGGAAAACAACTAAAGAAAATTATGGAGTATGGGTTTATTATCCTTGGCTCAATAAGATTATCCATTTATTAAATGAAAAGGAATTTGTTGAAGTAAGGACTAATCGCAATCAATATAAAATTACACCCAAAGAAGAAGCTATTTTAGCTACCAAAAAAATTGGAATAATTGGTTTGTCGGTTGGTAAGGCAATTGCAATAACCATTGCATTAGAAAGAATTTGCGGAGAATTAGTGTTGGCAGATTTTGATGTTATTGAACTTTCTAACTTAAATCGAATACAGACAGGTGTGAAAAATCTTGGGGTTAAAAAAACTACTGTTGTAGCCCGTGAAATAGCAGAAATAGACCCTTACCTAAAGGTAAGTTGTTATCAGGAGGGATTTACAGAAGAAAATGCAACTGACTTTTTTACCAAAAATGGAAAAATCGATATTTGTATTGAAGTATGTGATGGTTTACCTACGAAAATTGTTGCACGACAAAAGGCAAAAGAGTTTGGTATTCCTGTAGTAATGGAAACGAATGATAGAGGAATGGTCGATATTGAGCGATTCGATTTGGAGCCAGAAAGACCAATTTTTCATGGATTAACAGACCATTTAGCTATTTCTAATATAAAACAAGTGCAGACAAATGAAGAAAAACTATCTTTTATCAATGCTATAGTGGACTTTAGCAATTCATCAGTAAGATTAAAAGAGTCATTAACTGAAATCGGAAAATCTATCTTAACATGGCCTCAATTAGCTTCTGATGTTGCTCTTGGAGGAGCAGTTTTAACTCATGTATGCCGAAGAATATTGCTGAATGATTCAATTTTATCAGGCAGATATTTTATAGATCTTTATGAACTATTTAAAAAAGATGCTATTAATCATCATCAACAAACTACCTTAGACGCAAAATGATTAGCATTAAAGCATTTAGAGCAATTGACAATCCTTCTTCCTGTGAAAAATATATTGAAGGACACCGAAGACTTTTAGAGAGTTATGGTGTAGCTGAAATTGTTGGTTCAAATTATGATTGGGTACAAAACTCAGGAACTTATGTTATTATTGTTGAAAACATGGAAACTGGCAAAACTCTTGGTGGAACAAGAATACAACTAAAAAGCGATAAATTTCCGTTGCCATTAGAAGATGCAGTGGGGAAAATGGACGATAAAGTTTATGATTTAGTAAATGAATATGCTAAAAATGGAACTGCCGAATTTTGTGGGTTATGGAATTCTAAAGAAGTTGCTGGGATGGGAATTGGAAGTATTTTTTTAGTTAGAGCTGGAGTAGCAAGAGCTGGAGTTGTAATTGCAAAAGCTTTAAACATTCAATCCCTATTTGCTTTATGTGCTTCCTATACGTTTCCCATTGCAAGAAAAGCTGGCTTTATTGTTGAATCTTCCGTTGGAGATAAAGGTTGTTTCCCATATCCAAAAGGTAAGTTTACAGCTATCGTTGCAGTAAATAAAGATTTAGAAAAGCTCAGTTATGCTACGGCATTTGAGCGACAAGAAATAACTGATTTAAAAAACAATCCAGTTCAAACAAGAGTAGAGAAAGGACCAAGAGGTGAAACTAAAGTGTTTTATGATTTAATGATTAACAGCCTTGAATTGCATAAGATATGAACCTGAGTTATAGAATAAATTATTTATTGGCAAGAACTTTTTGTATCGTATTCCTATCTTTTTATGCACTTACTACTTATTCTAATTCAATCGTTATTAATCAAGAAATTGAAAAAGAAGACATTAGTCGATCACTACTTTTTTTTGAAGATTTTGAAGGGCAGCTCACCGCCAAAGATATTATAGAACGATTACATGAATTTAAAAGTAGTGGTCAAAAAGTTACCAATTTAGGAGCAACATCAACCAATCATTGGGCACTATGTGCCATTGAGAATAAAACCAACATTACTACTTTTTTACTCCAAATAGAAAGTCCGTTATTGTGTGAACTCGAAATTTATGAATTGAACTCAGCAACCACTTTTCAACTGATTTATAAATTTAATATGAATCAAAGTTCATACGCTAGAAAATATAATCATCCAAACCACATCGTAGATATTAGTGTTGGAAATGGAGAATCAAAAAAATTCTTATTTCAATTCAAATCTGGCAAAGAACTGATTATGCCTGTCTCAATTGGCAGTCAGCAAGGAATAGTAGAAGCCAATAATAAAAAAGATATCGTGTTTGGTGTTTTTACTGGTATTGTTTTAATTATGTTTTTATACAACCTGTTTATTTACTTTTCGGTACGAGACAAAAGTTATTTGTATTATGTAATCTATGTCTTTTTTTTAGGACTTACACAGAACATACTTCAAGGGTATGATTTTAAATATCTCTATTTTTTGCCTTGGCTCGCACAAAGAACTATTTATTTTTGTGGTGCTTTGGTTGGAATAGCAGTTATATTATTTTTGATGTCTTTCCTCAATACCAAACAAACAATTCCAAAACTGCATCGTTTTCTTTACTTAATTATTGGTGGGGATTTAATTGCACTATTACTTGCTGTATTTGGAGTATATAATCTCAGCTATCAACTTATTGATGCTACCGCAGGACTTGGTTCGCTCTACGTTTTATTTGTCGTTATTAAATTAAGCATTGAAGGTAACAGGTCGGCAAAATTATTTTTGACTGCTTGGTCTATTTTTCTTATCGGTGTTGTAATTTTTGTCCTTCGAAGTCAAAACATATTGCCCTATAACAATTTTACCAACTATACGATGTTGGTAGGAGCAGCAATAGAAACACTACTACTTTCTTTTGCCTTAGCGGATAGAATTAACATTATGAGATTCGAAAAACTAGAAGCACAACAAAAAACAGTTGAGGTGTTAAGAGAAAATCAAAAAATTATTAGTGAGCAAAATATTATTTTAGAGCAAAAAGTGGAAGAAAGAACTACCGAATTAAACCAAACCTTAAATCATTTAAAACAAGCACAATCGCAATTAGTCGATGCCGAAAAAATGTCATCATTAGGGCAGCTAACTGCTGGTATTGCCCATGAAATTAATAATCCTATCAATTTTGTTGCTGCCAACATAACTCCTTTGCGACAAGATTTAAAAGACATCAACACCCTTATAAAAAAATATGAAGAAATAACAATTTCAGACGACCTTGAAGAAAAACTAAACGAAATTGAACAATTAAAAAAAGAACTGGATTTTGAGTATTTAAAAACTGAATTAGTTACCATTATTGATGGCATTGAAGATGGAGCCAAAAGAACCACCGAGATAGTAAGTGGATTACGAAATTTTTCGAGATTGGACGAAAGCGAATTAAAAGTGGCAGACATTAATGAAGGAATCGAATCTACTTTAACACTATTAAAAAACAAGTTAACAGGTATTGATTTAATAAAAGAACTCAATCCATTGCCTTTAATTGAATGTTATCCTGGTAAACTCAATCAGCTTTTTATGAACATCATCAATAATGCCATTCAGGCAGTTGAGCCGTTGATACAAGAGAGCAAAAAAGGAAAAATTAAAATTAGTAGCCAACTGATAGATTCATACATTGTAATATCTATGTCAGATAATGGTGTGGGGATGGATGAAACAACAAAAGAAAAAATATTTGAACCTTTTTTTACCACCAAAGATGTTGGGAAAGGAACAGGTCTTGGTCTTTCTATCGCCTTTAGCATCATAGAAATTCATCATGGGAAAATAGAGGTAATTTCAAAAATAGGAGAAGGAACAACCTTCAAAATTAAACTACCACTTAAACAACAATAATGGAAAAAATAAAAGTATTATACATCGATGATGAAATAACTAATTTAAGTGCTTTTAAGGCTTCTTTTAGAAGGACATTTGATGTGTATATTGCTAGTTCGGCAGATGGAGGAATAGAGTTATTAAAAGAGAATCCCATAGAAGTTGTTATTGCGGATCAACGAATGCCCGGAAAAACAGGCGTTGATTTTTTTGAATCCATCTTAAAAATTAATCCCAATCCTATCAGAATTCTTTTAACAGGCTTTAGCGATATAGAAGCCGTTGTTGATGCCATTAATAAAGGACAAGTTTATCGTTATGTAACCAAACCATGGAATGTTTTTGAACTTAAATTAACCATAGAAGATGCTTATCAGTTGTATCTTTTAAAGGAACAGAATAATAAGCTAAACTTGAAGTATAAAAAAGTTTTTACCGAATCTACAGACCCTATCCTACTTTTTGATATTAAGGGTAGGATAATTGATTATAATAATGCAACATTATTATTAATTAATGATAAAAAAGCTACATTAAATTTTGCAACTTTCAATTCCTTACTAAAAGATAAGTCGGATGCAGAACATATTATTAACGTTATTCAGGAAAAAGGTGAAATTAAAGATTATGAATGTAAAATTTTAGCGAAAGATAATCAGGTAAAAGATTGTCTAATTTCAGGCAATGTTATTGCCAATAATTATGGGGAAATAATCAGTTATCAAGCCATTATAAAAGATATTACAGAAAGAACAAAATTGAATCAGCTGGTACTTAAAAAAATTATTGAAACACAAGAACAAGAACGAGAAAGAATAGCCCGCGATTTACACGATGGAATTGGGCAAAATTTGGCAGGAATTAAAATGCATTTAGCGAGTTTAAAATCTAATTATGATAACAATAAAGACATAGCTGATGAATTTAATAAAATACCAAAAATGCTGCAAGATGCAATTAATGATTTAAGAAGAATTTGTTTTAACACATTGCCATTAGTTCTACAAGAATATGGGTTAATAAAAGCAATTGAAGCGTTGCAAGCAAATATGTTTAATTCAGTTATAGCAGTAAAATTTAATTATGGAAAAAACTTCCCAATGATAACTAAACCATTAGAAATATCTATTTTCAGAATTATCCAAGAATTTATTAATAATAGCATTAAACATAGTTCTGCCACAACAATAGATATTGATATTGACAAGAAGGAAGGATATATTATTTTAAATTTAAAAGATAATGGCGTCGGCTTTAACATCAATGATATAGAAATTTTTAAAGGGTATGGATTAAGAAATATTAAAAATAGGATAGCTTCATTTAAAGGCGATTTAATAATTAATAGTGTTATTAATAAAGGAACGGAATACCATATTTCCTTTCCAAATCATTAAAGCAATTAGATATGCAAAAAATAAAGGTATTATTAGTGGATGATCATCAATTAATCAGAAGCGGAATGAGATCAATCATTCATACTTCTGATTATATTTTAATTGAAGCAGAATGCAAAAATGGTAAAGAAGCAATAAATTATTTACAAAAAAATTCAACTGCAATTGATGTGATTTTAATGGATATTACCATGCCAGAAATGAATGGGATTGAGGCAACTCAACTTATTACAAAACAATACCCTAATATTAGAACATTAGCACTAACGATGCATGCCGAAGAACCTTATATTATGAAAATGATAGATGCAGGAGCTTTGGGCTACATTCTTAAAGATGCTTCAAGAGAAAAAATAATTGAAGCCATAAACACCGTTTATAATAAAGATAGGTATTATAGTAACGAAGTTTCAGTAAAACTCATTAATACGTTATTAGCAGGAGATAAAAAAAAGGAGTTATTATTATCGAAAAGAGAACTTCAACTGTTAAATTTGATAGTGAATGGAATTACGAGCACAGTAATAGGAAAAGAACTGAACATAAGTGGAAGGACAGTAGAAACGCATAAACGAAACATTATCAGAAAGCTTAATTTAAAAAATACTGCTGAATTGGTGAGGTATGCTCTGAAAAATGACCTAATTATACCAAACCGTCAATAAAAGAGTGATAACGAATTTTGTTTGCTGGTTTGGTTAATGCCGACAGACTAACAGTTTTAAAATAAAAACAAAGTGAATTATTTAAAATATCTTGTTAGCGATTCGGTATTAACCGATAGGAGTTTCACTTTCTTCATCAAGTTCTGAAGGATAAACTTCTAACTTAGTAATAAAAAAGCCCTCTAACATTTGTCGGAGGGCTTACTTCGACTTCACTTCATTACGTTTGGTATCAACTTCTCGGGCAAGTCTAAAAGCAAAAATCCCCAACTTTCGTTGAGGATTTGTTGCCCGACTAGGGCTCGAACCTAGACTCTTCTGTACCAAAAACAGACGTGTTGCCAGTTACACCATCGGGCATTAAGGTCGGCAAATGTAATAAAATATTTTTCTCCTCAAAACATTTTTTTACATCAATTAACATCCTTTCAGTAGAATTACTTTAGAATTTCATATTTTCGTAAAATATAAATTTTATTCTAATGGATTACAAAAAATTAAATAACAGTATTGGATGGGTAATATGGATAGTAGCAACCTTTGTATATGTTTCTACTATTGAATCTACAGCTAGTTTTTGGGACTGTGGTGAATTTATTGCTACCGCCTATAACTTAGAAGTTGGGCATCCACCAGGAGCTCCACTTTTTATGGTGATAGGGAGATTGTTTACCATGTTTTTTAATGCAGAACATGCAGGTTATGCCATTAATGTGCTTTCAGCATTAAGTAGTTCGTTTACCATATTATTTTTGTTTTGGTCAATTACTCGAATTGTCAATAAATTGGCTCAAAAAAGTGGAGAAATTACAACTGCTAAAACAATAGCCATTTTTGGAGCTGCTGCGGTTGGTTCTTTAGCTTATACTTTTTCAGATTCATTTTGGTTTTCGGCTGTTGAAGGAGAAGTTTATGCCATGTCATCCTTATTTACAGCCTTAGTATTTTGGGCAATTCTAAAATGGGATGCTGTTGCTACTGAAAAACATAGTGTTCGCTGGATAGTTTTTATTGCCTATTTAATGGGACTATCCATTGGTGTTCACTTGTTAAATTTACTAGCAATACCAGCAATGGTTTTCTTATATTATTTTAAAACACGGGAACTTAATTTTAAAAATTTTTTAAAAGCCACAGGCTTTTCAGTACTTGTGCTTGGAATTGTGCAATTTGGAATAATACCAGGAACCGTGAAATTAGGAGCAATGTTCGAACTGTTTTTTGTCAATAGTTTGGGAATGCCTTTTCACTCTGGATTGTTGTTTTACATTTTTCTGTTGGCTTGTTTAGTTTCTTTTGGTATTTATTATACACAAAAAAAAGGGAAAGTATTATGGAATACAGCAATATTATGTGTTACCGTAATTCTTATAGGATACTCTACTTACGCTGTAATTATGGTTAGATCGGCTGCCAATCCACCAATGGATGAGAATAACCCAGAAAATGCGTTTAGTTTATTGTCTTATCTGAACCGTGAACAATATGGTTCAGCACCATTTTTAAAAGGGCAATATTTTAATACGCCTTTAGATGCTCAAGAACCTTACGTTGAAGGTTCTATTACCTATTTTCAAAACACAAAATCTGGAAAATATGAAGCCATTAACGAAGGAGAAAAAAGTGAGCCAAATTATGATGAAAATACTTCTGGGTTTCTACCTCGCATGTGGAGTCCTCAGCCAAATCATATTTCCAATTACAAAGCTTGGACAAACTTTAAAGGAAAAAATAAAAGAGCTTCCAATGGCGAAACAATAAAAATTCCAACTTTTGGAGAGAACATGGCTTTTCTCTTTAATTATCAATGGGGCAATATTTATTGGAGATACTTTATGTGGAATTTTGTAGGAAGACAAAGTGATGTTCAAAATACTGGTCCAAGCGATATCGTTAATGGTAACTGGATGAGTGGTATAAAACCTTTGGATGCACTTCGATTAGGAAGCCAAGATAAACTACCTAATAGTATGACGACCAATCCCGGTCATAATCTATATTATTTTTTACCATTTCTGTTAGGGTTAATTGGTTTAATCTATCAATTTTATAAAGATCCTAAAGATTGGTTAGTGCTGGGCTTGTTGTTCTTCTTTACAGGAATGATGATTAATTTTTATACCAATCCACCTTCTCCACAACCAAGAGAAAGAGATTATGCTTATGTGGGTTCATTTTATGTATTTGCCATTTGGATTGCAGTAGGAGTATATGCACTGTACGAAATTTTGAGCAAAAGAATGCCAAAAATTATGAGTGCTCTTTTGGTTTCTTTGGCTAGTTTAATTGCCGTGCCAACGTTAATGGCGAACCAAAACTGGAAAGACCACAATCGTAATGGGGTTTATACTGCAAGTGATTTTGCTAAAAATTATTTAAACTCTTGTGCACCAAATGCAATTTTGTTTACCAATGGAGATAATGATACTTTCCCACTTTGGTATGTTCAGGAAGTATTGCATTACAGAACTGACGTAAGAGTGGTTAATTTGAGTTTGTTAAATACCGATTGGTACATTGAGCAAATGAGAAGAAAAGCTTGGGATGCTGCTGGAATTCCTCAGCGGTTACCTGAATCTAAACTAAGACAAGGCACCAACGATTATGTGCCAATTTATGAAAGACCAGAAGTAACAGGTTTTAGAGACGTAGATGAAATAATAGCTTTTGTTCAAGATGATACACCGAAATCTAAAGTTGGTGTGGGACAAGCACAAAAGCAAGTAGATTACATACCGACTAAAAGTTTTAAATTAACTGTTGATAAAGCAAAAGTTTTAGCAAATGGTACTGTTACGGAAAAAGATTCAGCCCGAATTCTTAATCATTTAGAGTGGACAATTAGCAAAAATTACATCATGAAAAATGATTTAATTATTCTAGATATTTTAGCTGCAAACGATTGGGAAAGACCAATTTATTTTGCCATTACCACTGGTGCGGAAAGCTATTTAGGATTAACAGACTTTTTTCAATTAGAAGGTTTAGCTTATCGTTTAGTCCCCTTTAAATCACAAAGTTTCGATGGACAAACAGGAGAGGTGAATACAGCAATAATGTACGAGAATTTGATGAATAAATTTAGATGGGGAGGAATGGAAGGTGGAGAAATATATATGAATGAGAACAATAGAAGAATGTGTATGAATTTTAGAAACAACTTCTCTCGTCTTTCTGCCGAATTTATTAGGTTAGGACAAAATGAAAAAGCTGAAGTTGTTTTAGATAAATGCGTTGAAGTAATGCCTGAGAAAAATGTTCCTTATTCTTATTTTATGCTTTCTGTAGCTGAAAATTATTACAAGTTGGGAAAATTTGAAAAAGGAAATAAAATTATGGGTAGTTTAATTGATTTATATGAAAATGATTTAAAGTATTATAACTCTTTAAAAGGAAAAGATGTAGAAAAAGTAAAACAAGATGCAGAAAGAGCTAAATACATTCTTGAACAAATTATAATTATGACCAACCAACGATACAAAGAGGCAGGAATGGAAAAAGGAATGAAAGATAGATTTGTTACTTTAAATAGTTTATTAATGAATCCATCCGCTAATTAAAGATTAAGTTAAAGTAGGTAAATGAAGAAAATAGTAATCCATATTTTTAGATTTTTTGGGCTGTATGCTTTTGCAATAAACATGGAGAACAAAATAATTACGTTGTTTAGTAAATCGGAGCGTAGAGCATTTTATCGGCAATTTATTAAGTCAGGAGATTTATGCTTTGATGTGGGAGCGAACATCGGAAACAGAACAGTTATTTTTTTAGAATTAGGTGCCAAAGTAATTGCAATCGAACCTCAAAAAAAATGTTATGAAAAGTTGATAAAAAGGTTTGGCAATAAAATAGAGTTGGTGAAGAAGGGTTTAGGAGAGAAAGAAAGTGTTGAAAAACTATATGTGTCTGAATTATCTGCTATCTCATCATTTTCGAAAGAACATATTGATGTGATGAAAGAAGACCGATTTAAAGGCACCAATTGGAATAGTTCTGTTGATATTGAAATGACTACTCTTGATGCTTTACTCGATAAATACGGAACGCCAGTATTTTGTAAAATAGATGTAGAAGGTTATGAATATGATGTTTTCAAAGGCTTATCAAAACCATTAAAAACACTCTCGTTAGAGTACATTGTCCCTGAAAACCTACAAGTTTTAACGAATTGCATCAACCATCTCAATAAACTTGGAAATATTGAATGTAACTATTCTTTTGCCGAAAAAATGAATTTATCTTTATCCACTTGGATTTCTGGCAAAGAAATGCTCAACTACATTCAAACGAAAGAATTTATTGATACGTCTTGGGGAGATATTTATGTAAGGTTTGTATAGAAGTAGGAAGATAGAAGTCAGAAGACGGAAGTGAACGAAGAATTTTCCTCTTGAGAGTAGTAAGGGGAGTAAAAAAGAGTTAAAATAGCTATTAAAAAGAAACCTCAAACTTTGAACAAACTAATAGAACGCTATAAAAAGATTAGAAAAAAAGGATTACTTCAAAAAAAGTACAAAGGGAAGTATGCTTTTGTCGGAATAGGTAATCATTCTATTCATAATCTATATCCTGTTCTTAATTATTTGAATGTTGATTTAAAATACATCGTTGCTCGTAGTCAAGATACCGTTGATTTAATTCAAAATAATTATCCGAATACAACTGCTACTACAAAACTATCAGATGTATTGGAAGATAGTGAAATAAAAGGCGTTTTTGTATCAGCTAATCCAACTGCCCATTTCAGTATAGCCAAACAAATTTTGGCGAGTAATAAAAATGTATTTATCGAAAAACCACCTTGCTCCTCTTTAGCCGAATTAAAAGAATTGATTGGTGCAGAAGGACGAAGTTCTGCTCAAGTTTTAACAGGGTTGCAAAGAAGATATTCTCCAGTTTATAATATCTTGTTCAATAAAGTTAAACAAGCTAGTTATTACACGTTAAAACACAAAACGGGAAGTTATCCAGAAGGTGATGAGTTGTTAGATTTATTTATCCATCCGTTAGATGCACTTTTTTTCTTATTTGGCACAGGAAAAATAGAAAATGTTAAAACAATAAAAAGTAAAGGAACAATTGTTTACTTGGCACAAATTCAACACACCAATGGCGTTGTTGGAAGTATCGAATTTTCTACGGACTATTCTTGGATGGAAGCTCAGGATGTTTTAACAATTAATACTGCTAAAGGTGAGTATATCACCGAGAATACTTCAAAGTTAACTTTTCAAAACAAACCCAAAGTTTTCTTGAATATTCCATTAGAAAAAGTGAAAACATTTATTCCTCAAACTTCAACCTTGTACCAACAAAACAGTTTTTTACCTATAAAAGTGCATAATCAAATCTATTCTGCTGGTTATTATAATGAGTTAGCAGCTTTTTTACAATTGTGTGAAAATGGAAATGCAACCAATTGTTCTTCGCTTAGTTCATTAGTTCCTACTTATGAAGCCATGGAACAGTTAAATCTTGCAAAAAATAAAAGCTAAAAATTAAGCAAATTCTGCTTCAGTTTCTTTCATGTATTTGGCGTAAGTTTTTTTACGATCAGCCTCCCATTGGTATTTGCCAAACATTTTTTCGGTCATCCCTTTTCCAAAATATTTTTCAAACATTCGGTGTAACACCACATCATACTTACGATGAAAGTTTACCCAACAACCATTGCAATTATGTTGATAATGTTTTTGGGTTTTTTTGGTTTCTTTATCATTAATAATTTCATCGAGCGAACGATTAAACACATTGCCGATTTTAACATCCAAATTTTGACACAGAGGAACATCTCCATTGGGCAAAATACATAAAGAATCAATAATACTGTTGCACGACATTTTTAAATCACCTTTTCTCCATTCATCATACAACACTAAAAAATCATAATTTTCTTTAAACTCTTTAACAATTGCAGGGATTTTTTCTTTAAAATTACTATCCGTTAAATCCGTAAAAATGGGTTTGTTAATTCCTTCCTTCACCTCTAAATCTTTGTCTCCATCAATATAGTTGGGAATTAATTTTTCAGCAGTTTTAGTGGCAATTCCTGTTTCGTGAGCTTTGTCGTCTGTGTCAAAAAAACTCATGTCGTTATAAACTCCAACACGCATGTCAACACCTTCTTTTTTACATACTTCGGCAACGTGTCGCATGTCATCAAAATTGTTGTAAGGCGAAAGGGTAAACATCGTAGAAATAGGAACAATGTCTTTTAATGCTTGTATCACTTGAGTAACTCTATCATAACCATCTTTTCCCCTCATGTGCTGATAAGTTTCCTTGTCGCCATCTAATGATATATACAAACGTTTTGGTGGAAATTTTTTAACGGCTTCAATTAAACTTTCAGGTTTTAAGCAATTAGAAAGTAAATCGAAATTAGGGTGATTTTTTTTAAACCATTCCATTATTTTCATGGCTTCAGGGTGTAACATAAACTCTCCACCTTCTAAACCAATAGCTGTATCTTTTGAAACAGCTTTACTTCTCATAATTTCCTTAATCTTTTCAAAAGAGAGGTATTTTACAGGTCGTTTTGCCCAAATGTTGCAATGTTTGCATTGTGAATCGCAAAGATCCGTAGCATATATCATTAGTGTTGACAGCTTTCGTGGACCGATGTTCGATTTATTATTAATAAATTTTTTAGCTCTACTTACGTAATCTTTTATTCCGTACATCTTTATAATTTATGATTCAAAATTACTCAAAAATATTCTAATTAAGAACGATTCAAAATAAAGCGAATACTAGGTTTTTGGTAATTCAATAAAAAAAGTAGTGCCTACATTTTCTTTTGTTTCAAACCAAATGCGACCATTTGCATTTTCGATACTGTTTTTAACCATTGCTAAACCAAGTCCCATTCCTGTACTTTTGGTAGTAAAGTTGGGAACAAATATTTTATCTTTTTGATGTTCTGAAATGCCAATCCCATTGTCTTTTATGGTTATTAAAAAGTGGGTATCTTTTGTGATAACCGTTACATCAATTTTACCGAATACGTCTTCAGGAATGGCTTGGATGGCATTTTTAATCAAATTACTAAAAACTCTCGATAGTTGGTTTTTATCAGCAACGATAGCTGCTTCTCCATTACATTTTTCGGAAAAAGAAATCTCAACACTTTCTCCTTTGTACAAGTCTAAAGTGGTTTCAATAATAGGAATTAAATTAAATTTTTCTTCCTGAGTTTTAGGCATCTTTGCAAAATTCGAAAATTCATTGGCAATGTTAGTTAAGGTATCTATTTGTTCGATAAGTGTTTTTGCTGTTCTATCGATACGCTCTTTAATGTCAACTGCGTCATCGGTTGCTAATTTTTGTAATTGTTGAATACTTAATTTCATAGGTGTTAGCGGATTTTTAATTTCGTGTGCCACTTGTTTTGCCATTTCTCGCCAAGCACTTTCTCGTTCCGATTTAATTAATAGTGTCGCATTTTTCTCCAATTCCAAAACTTTTTTATTGTATTCAAAAACCAATGCACCTATTTCATCATTCGACTGCCATTCTAATAAATCATAAGATTTTCCTAATTGTAGAGCACTTATTTTATTTTTAATCATTCTTACTGGTTCGGAAATGTAGTTGGCGAAAAACACCGCAATGATGGTAGAAATTAAAAATAACAACCCATAAATATTTATTAAAGAAGTATAAAAGGAGGATAACTCATTTTCTAATTCGTTTTGCTTGGCGAAATAGGGTAAGTTGAGGTAGGCTAAAATTTCATTTTTTTCATTTCTAAAAGGGACATAAGTTGATAAATAACTCAACCCGCCAATATTTTCATTATGAGTAAAGTTTGATTTTTTTTGGAGATGAATTCCTTGATAAGCCTCGGGATTCATTTGTGTACTTATTAATCCTCGTTCATAAATTTCTGGTCTTGAGGTAGCTAGTAACACCCCTTTTGTGTCATATAAATTGATATCGGTATAAAATACATTGGAAAATTTAACCAAATAATAAGTCATTTCATCAGTCATGTTGCTGGTAAGTGTTTTTTTATCACCTAATTTATGTTCCAATTCAATTAAGATGGATTGCACTTTTTCCGCTAATTGGGTTTTATTTTTTTCGATGTATTGTTCTTTGATGTAATAAGAGGTTCCCCATGAAAATAAAATAAAAGACAGGAAAATGGAGGAAATAATAAAGATTTGAATTTTTGTACTAAAGTTGGTTAAGGCTAATTGCCAATTAAATGGTGATATTTTAAAAAATAATCCAATTATTAAAACAAGTAAGCTCGTGATAATAAAAAAGTAGGAGAAGGTAGTGATGTAATTAAAGATAGTTTTTTCTGGCGAACTTAAAATGATGGTTGTGTTTTTGTCGCTTTGGTAAATAACATGATATGCGGAGCCATCGGTTAGTTGACGGATAAATAAACCATTTTTATCAAATCGAAATTCATCACTTAACTCGATGGCGTAATTATATTTTCCAACATTATCAATTAATTTCCCTTTTTTATATTTAGCATACGAATATTGATTGGTATTTAGCTGAGAAGTAACGTCTTTTTCATTTAACAGTAATTCTGGATAGCCTTCGGTTTTTGAGAAATTTTTTGGAAATAATTCGATAAATAAAAACCATTCTTTTTGCTCTGAATGAAGTGTAGTACTTATTTTTAATTTGGCTAAGTAACTGCTAATACCTTCATCTGAATAAAGAAAATTTAAGGTTTCATTAATTTGATAAGGGTCGTCAATTTCTTTCGCTATTTTCTCTTGGAAAAAAGTCAAGCAGTTAACACTCTTGTTTCCTTCCACTATAATAGAATCATTTTCCCGACAAGGTGAAATTATATTGATATCATATTTATTCCAAAATCCACCAAAATAATGATTAATGATGTGGTTATCAACTTTGCTTTTATCATTCCAATAGGTACTAATGTTATTGATGATAAAGGTATCTTGTTCAATTTTTGCCGCAATTTCTTCAAATAAATATTCAGCAACAGGATTTCGTTCTTTCGATAACTTTTTAGCAATAAATTCTTTATTTATTTTTTCTTTTTCTTTCCCATGATGAATAAAACCCCACGACGTTGTTAAGGAAACCACCAATACTAAAAAAGCACTTCTATAAAAACTAAGTTTTGAAGTAGTTTTGAATGAAAATGCCAAGATGACTAACAACACCCAAGAGGTTAATAAGGCATTGATGCCTAAGAAAAAATGACCAATAATTATCGACAAAAGACTGCTAGTCCAATAGATGGTGATGAGCTGATTTCTTTTAAAAGCTTTGTCTAAAAAATGGCCAAAGGATATTTTAATAAATAAGATGAAGCTAATAAATAATAAGATGATAGAGCCCATTCCAACAAAACTGTAAGTGGTTAAATCAAGTAAATAATTGATGTCGAAATTGATTTTAGAATTGGTAATTAATCCTTCAATTAAATTGGCTAAAGCCAAAGGAAATAGGGCAATAATAATAGAAATGACAACTACAAAAGATTTATTAGATGGATTAATTTTCTGAATTGCACGAGCTAAATAATAAATAATTACAGAAAATAATACCGAACTGATTAATAAATCTCCTAAGGAAGGTAAAAATGCAGATTGAGCGAACACTGTTGGCTCAAACAGTTCTTGATTAAATAACGAATTAAAAATAGGAAACCAGAGTAAAAGTAATCTACTAACTACAATAAAAACGATGACAATTAAAGGAGAAAAATTTCTTAAAAAAATAATTTTTCTGGTTTGTTTACTAATAAAGGAAATAATTAAAAAGTAGGCGATAAAAAAAAGAACAACAATAAACCAATTGTACTTTTTTGAAGTTGGTTCATTTTCCTGACTCTTCAATAAGGAAAACAAATAGTTTCCACTTTTCGAGCGAATTATCGTTGCCGGTTTATTAGTGGAGTCCGTATCAATAGTTATTTTATTGTTTATCTTAAAACTATCATGGAAACTATTTTTAAGGTATTTATTCGTAATTTGATAATCATTTTTGATGAGGATAAGTGCTAAATAAGTTTTGTTATTACTTTTTTTAAGCAAGTAGTGATACCAACCATTTTTAAGTTTTACGATTCCATTAGTTGCATTAAACTCTTTTAATGTTGGTAAAAAGTTGATGGTTCTGTTAGTCCAAAAAACAAGTTTCTCCTGTTCGATAATAAACAAAGAAATACCTTTATTTTTAGTGAGTTGTTCCAGTTTTTTTGAATAAGAAAATTGATTATTAGAGGTGTTAAGAGCAATTAACTTTTCCAGTTGTTGTTCGGCACTATTTTCTTTTTCTAATAAGGAATTTTTAAAATGAGTATAATCTGTTTCGTTGGTTGAGAAATAAGAAGAACTAGTGTAAATAAAAATTGCAGCAATAACACCAATAAAAAGGTGTGCTAATGGATTTTTTAATAGTTGCTTCATTTAAAAACTTCTTGGGGTGAAGTTATGAAATCTAAGTTTATCCTCAACTAATTTAAACTTTTAGTCAAAAAAAAAGAGGTTGTCTTAGAAAAGACATATTAGCCGAGCGAGAGATTAAAACTTTTGTTATTCCTCAAAATCAAACAAGTGCTTTGGGTTTATTTTTAATGCTTTTGAAATTTTATAAATGGTACTTAAGGAAGTTTTAATCTCTGCTCGTTCAATTCTACCAATTTGATTAATAGGTATTTCAGCATCGTTGGCTAACTCCTCTTGTGAAATCTGTGGCATTATGAGTATTAACGGACAATCAATTTAGAATTAATAGATATTTATGGAAAAGTTATTTTTAAAGAAAACAATACCAAACAAAACTATACCTTTGATTTAAGTAAATACACAAAAGGAATTTACCTGCTTAAAATAACCAATAACTCCAATACAACAGTACATAAAATTATTTACCAGTAAATTATAAATTTATGAAACCTCTTTATGCTATCGCTTGTTTTTTAACCTTATTTTGTTGTGTTTGTAAGGCCCAAACAGCACAAGAACAAAAACCTGAGAAAAAAACATTGGCACAATTTGGGATAACATTGATAAATGGGCTAACATCTTTCCATGGAACATCTGATGATAGAGGACTTGCTATTACTTCTATTGGGAATTTTGGAGATTTGAAATATTCAATACCCACCCAAATAGGAGCAACTTTTTCTGCTGAAATGCCGATTTATAAGAACATCCATTTTTTTACCAGTACTACATTTTTAAAATATGATGGAGATAACTATCATAAATTTGATGATAGACCAGGAGCTTTTTAGAATCGATTGAGTGCTCATACTATTAAACAATATCACATTCCAATACAGGTCTTATATAATTTTGAACTTAGAAAATCTACTATATTTGTTACTCCAAAAATTGGGATAACCTATACTTACCACATAGAAACTATTAATTTTGTATATCCTTCCCAAGGAGAAACATGGGAAATAGGTTCTTATAATCCCTATACCCCCGCTACTCTAGTAAATTACTATTATAACGATGTGTCAATAGAGTCTGGCACTGCTGTAAAAAAAATAATTCCTAGTTTAAGTGGTGGCTTGTCATTTAAGTTTATAAGTCCTAAATTAGGAACCTTAGAATTGGGGTTAAATGCCATTTACAAGATCAAAAACCCAACCCATAATTATACCATACACCAAGTTAAGTATGATGCTACCAATAATTCATTACTATCAGAAGAGACCGAATACATAAGCAGAACTACTAAAAATACTGTTGTTCAGTTT